>Ga0308160_10000132_pt1 | contig 193045 bp, 168 predicted proteins | sample PhyFR1_FD_201036 | JGI IMG/M metagenome (GOLD analysis project Ga0308160, IMG submission 201036) | Phyllosphere microbial communities from UC Gill Tract Community Farm, Albany, California, United States - DLSLF.R1 | ecosystem: Host-associated > Plants > Phyllosphere > Unclassified | place...
GAGTATATCCATTACTATAATAACGACAGGATCAAACTAAATCTAAATGGAATGAGCCCGATAAAATATCGAGCTCATCACTGTAATTAATTTTTAACTTGTCCAACTTTTGGGGTTCAGTCCATTTATAGTGGCTTTTTACTTTTGCCTTACTATAGCCAACTATAATCGACTTAATTTTGTGTTATGAAAGTAGAAATCTGGTCGGATGTAATGTGTCCGTTTTGCTATATCGGGAAAAGACATTTTGAACAGGCAATAGAAAAATTGCCTTTCAAAAATGAAATTGAAATAGATTGGAAGAGTTTTCAGCTCAATCCGGAGTATCACAATACCAATAATGAAACAGTGTACGATTACATTTCGAGAAGTAAAGGAATGCCGATCGAGCAAGCTAAACAGATGACGAAACAGGTTGTTGATATGGCTGCAAATGCAGGTTTAAGCATCGATTTCGATACCAATATTCCAGCAAATACTTTTAACGCACATCGTTTAATCCATTTGGCCGCCAAACATAATCTTCAGGATTTAGCTGAAGAAAAATTATTCGAAGCTCATTTTGTAAATAGTAAAAATATTGGGGAAACCGATGTTTTAGTTGATGTTGCTGTAGCAATTGGTTTGGATAAAGATGAAGCTATTGCAGTTTTAAATGGAGACGAATTTGCGGAAGCTGTTCGTTATGATATTTATGAAAGCCAGAATTTAGGCATTAGAGGCGTACCCTATTTTGTAATGGATCGCAAATATGGTGTTTCGGGCGCTCAACCTGTTCAGGCTTTTACCGATGCGCTTACCCAAAGTTTTAGCGAGTGGAAAGAAACTCAGCCTAAAACCACACTTACCTCATTAAACAAAAATGATGATGCGGTTTGTGATGAGAATGGTTGTGAAATATAGGTTGGTTTCCCGCAGATTGCGCTGGTCTCCTCAGATTTTTTTTCTGAGAAATCAATAGAAAAATCGTCATCTCGACTGGAGCGCAGCGCAATGGAGAGATCTGTCTAGATAGATTTCTCGGCTTCGTTGCACTTCGCTCGAAATGACGTTATCTAGAGGTTATCTCCATTAGCGATCCATCACCGCTGATTCTTCAAAGGCGTTAATAAATACTCCAAACCATTCACCCGAATTTCGAACATCGTAGCCATTAAATCGCCCAATTTACCTTTCGGGAAACCCTTATCCTTATACCAAAGCAAATAACTTTCAGGGATATTGCAGATCAGGTAACCTTTATACTTTCCGTAAGGCATTTGCATTTTCACTAAATCGAGTAACAAGGTTGGGTCTAACATTTTGTTGTAAGGTAGTGCAGATATTTTAAAAAACATTAATTCAGTCAATAGACTGACTCAATTAACGTTAATTCGGTCAACGAACTGACTCAATTAACGTTTTTAGTCGATAAGTTCTAAAGTTTCAATTGCTTCCTCAACGGTTTTTACATTATCAAAAGCAATCCTGAGTGTATTTTTTACTTCTTTTAAATTGCACATCCGTGGATGGTTCTGTGCAAAAGTTAAAATCCTGGTAAAGGTATTCGAGTCGAAATACGCCGATTGTTTATCGCTTAAGAAATAGCCGCGTAAACTATTTTTCTTGAAACTAATTTTTTCAAAGCCTAATTTCTTGCCCAGCCACTGCAAACGCACCACACTCAACATGGTTTTAACCTGTGGTGGAACTGGTCCGAAACGATCGGCCAGATGTTTTTCAAAAATGGCGAGTTCTGCTTCATTATCAAGTTTAGAAAGCTCGGTATATAAATTGTACCGCTCGGTGATATTGGTGATGTAGGCATCTGGAATGTACAATTCAAGGTCAGTATCAACCTGTGTAAAGCCCACAAATGGGCGGGCAGGTTCATTTTCGAACAGACCTTTAAATTCAGCCTCTTTTAATTCCTGAATCGCTTCGTCCAATATTTTATGGTACATTTCAAAACCTATTTCGGCAATGAAACCACTTTGCTCGGCACCTAATAAATTTCCGCTTCCACGGATATCCAGATCGCGCATGGCTACATTAAAGCCACTGCCAAGGTCAGAAAATTCTTCAATGGCGCTTAAACGCTTACGGGCCTCTGAAGTTAAGGTAGATAAAGGAGGTGAAAGTAAATAACAGAAAGCTTTTTTGTTGCTCCGGCCTACCCTGCCACGCATCTGGTGCAAATCGCTCAAACCAAACATGTGTGCATGGTTGATGATGATGGTATTGGCATTCGGAATATCTAGCCCCGCTTCAATAATGGTAGTGGCTACTAAAACATCTTTTTCACCATTAATGAAATCGAGCATTACATCTTCCAGTTGATCGCCATCTAATTGCCCGTGCGCAATACCAATCCTTGCTTTGGGAACCAGTTTTTGGATCATTCCACCCAGTTGCATCAGGTCGTTAACCCGGTTATGGATAAAAAATACCTGTCCGCCGCGGTCTAATTCGAATTGAACGGCTTCCTGGATCAATTTATCATTAAAAACATGCAATTCGGTACTTACCGGCTGGCGGTTTGGTGGAGGTGTGCTGATGATTGATAAATCCCTTGCTCCCATTAAAGAGAAATGTAATGTTCTCGGTATTGGAGTTGCGGTAAGCGTCAACGTATCAACATTTACCCGAACGGCTTTTAACCTTTCTTTTGCGGTAACGCCAAATTTCTGCTCTTCATCAATGATCATGATGCCGAGATCTTTAAATTTAACATCCTTGCTCAATAAACGGTGCGTTCCGATTAAAATATCAACTTTACCAGCTGCTGCTTCGGCCAAAGTATCTTTAATCTGTTTACTGGTTTTAAAACGGTTAATGTAATCGACCGTAACCGGGAAATCTTTTAAACGTGAAGAGAAAGTTTTGAAATGCTGTAAAGCCAAAATGGTAGTCGGCACCAATATCGCTGCCTGCTTGCCCTCTGCTACCGCTTTAAATGCCGCACGGACGGCGATCTCTGTTTTTCCAAAGCCTACATCACCGCACACCAAACGGTCCATTGGATGTGGCGATTCCATGTCCTTTTTCACATCCTGAGTCGCCTTTAACTGATCGGGGGTATCCTCGTAAATAAAAGAAGCTTCTAATTCCGTTTGTAAATAGCTATCTGGAGAAAATGCCGTTCCAGCCTGGGTTTTGCGCAAAGCGTAAAGCTTGATCAAATCCCGGGCGATATCTTTAACTTTTTTTTTAGTAGTTTTTTTTAGCTTGTCCCATGCATCCGTACCCAGTTTATTCATCTTGGGTACACCGCTTTCCTTGCCGCTGTATTTGGCGATGCGGTTTAGCGAGTTGATGTTTACATAAAGCAGATCATTATCAGCATAAATTAAGCGGATCATCTCCTGGGTTTTGCCGTTTACCTCAACCTTTTCCAATCCGGCGTATTTACCGATTCCGTGATCGATGTGTGTAACATAATCGCCGGATTTTAGTTCTCTTAAATCTTTTAAGGTAATGGCCTGGCTTTTCTGATAGCCTTTTTTAAGCTTATATTTATAGTAACGGTCAAAAATCTGGTGATCGGTGTAAAATGCCGTCTGGATCTGCGGATCAACAAAACCCTCGCGCAACATGCTATTGATCGGCGTAAACTTGGCCGTTTTATCAATATCCTCTAAAATGGCATATAAGCGCTCAATCTGTTTTGGTGAATCGGTAAAAATAAAATTAACAATGCCCTCTTTTTCATTTTCCTTAAGATTGTGAATCAGCAGGTTGAAATCTTTATTGAATGATGGCTGGGGTTTGGTTTCAAACTCGAAACGGTTATCGGTTTTATAAAAAAACTGTTTTCCGAATTCTATCAAAGGGAAATCCTGAAGGTGATCGCCCAATAATCTCTCGTCGCTAAAAGCAAATTTAGGGTCGATCCACTCTGGGTTTTGGTTTTTATCTGCCGCAGGCAAAGCTTTCCAGAGTTCAACAGCCTTTTTAAAACCTGCTTTAACAATGTCTAAAGTAAATTCTACATCTTTAAACCAGAGTTGGGTATCCTGATCGATATAATCGAGGATGCTGATATTACTTTCCGTTAAAAACTTAGCCTGTACATTTGGTACAATCGTTAACGATTTAACATCGGCTACTGAAAGCTGACTTTCGATCTCAAAACTTCTAATGCTTTCTACCTCGTCGCCAAAAAATTCGATACGGAAAGGCAGGTCGGAGGAGAATGAAAATATATCTACAATACCACCGCGGATGGAAAACTGGCCGGGCTCATAAACAAAATCCCTGCGGTCGAAATCGTAATCAATTAAAAATTCATTGATAAAATCGATACCCAATTTCGCTCCAAGGCTGATTTCTAAGGTGTTTTTTTCTAAAGCAGAACGGTCAATTACCTTTTCGGCAATGGCTTCAGGGTACGAAACCACAATTTTTCCATATTCCGAATCATGGTTCAATTCATTCAAAACCTCTGCACGGGCCAATACATTGGCCGTATCTACCTGCGTAAAATCGAAAGATTTCCGGTAAGAAGAAGGAAACAATAAAACCTGTTTATCGAGTACGCTTTCAAGGTCGGACTGGAAATAAGCAGCCTCTTCCCGATCGGGTAAAACGAATAATATGGGTTTGTGTAATAGAAAATAAGAAGAAAGTGCAACAATAGCGTCGGCCGAACCCACCAATCCCTTTAACTGTATCTTTGGGTTTTTGGTAGCGTTCAACGCTTTGGTAAATTGTGTTACCCTATCGTCGGTTTTGTATCTGTTTATTAAATCGCGGATGTTCAAGGCACAAAAATAAGCTTATCTTTTAATATTAACCCGCAATTTGTGTAAAGGTTTTTTTAACTATTTTTGGCTGGGTTACAATTTGAGATTCAGATACGGGAAGAGATGAAAACTTATTCTTAGATGCGATCGCTTATTTGGTCGAAATATATCCCCCTTTCGTCGATTAAGGGTAAATCGGTGTAACAAAGGTAGTTCTATAGCCTCTAAATTATATAAAAAGTGAAACAATGAAATACATTAAAAGCTTTCCACTAGAACTTTTTTTCTGGTTAACAGCTTTAGTATTACTGGCGACAGCGAATGGCCACGAGCATCATTTTACACTTTGTCCTTTAGCTAATTTGGGTTTTAAGGATTGGTGTCCGGGATGTGGTATAGGCAGGTCAATCGGTCATATTTTACATGGCCAGTTTACCGAAAGCTTTTCCGAACACTGGTTTGGGTTTCCGGCACTTTTAATAATAGTTTATAGAATTTACACATTGATAATAAATAAAAAAAAGTTTAAAATTTCACCAGCAAATACATAGAAACCATGGATATATTTCAATCACCTCTAATGTCGTTACCAGGTATAACACCAGAGGAATACTCATACTTACAACAGGCAACAACAGGTTTAACCGAAGAGCAATTGCGTAATTTCTTAATGATTTACAGCAGTAAAAGGAAAAATCCGTCAGATATGTTGATTTTCTGCTTAATCGGATTGTTTGCTGTTCCAGGTTTGCAAAGGTTTATTATTGGCCAGATCGGCATGGGGATTTTGTATCTTTTAACAGCAGGTTTATGCCTAATCGGATCAATTATCGATGTAGTAAACCACAAAACCCTTGCTTTTGAGCACAACCAAAAAATGGTTTTCGAAAGCCTGCAAATGGTAAGAATGAGTGGCGGATTTCAGCAACCAGGAAAGTTCTAAAATAATAAAAGTTTGATATTTAAACCTCGCAGGTTAAGAAAACCTGCGAGGTTTTGTGTTTTATAAAACCCAGTTTCTGAAAATCATTTGACCACCTAAGTCACCTGAACGCATCTAAGTAGAATGCTGCCTGGTTATTGCGGTTGGTTTGCGACCTAAGATCGAATTAACTATGTTAAATAAACCCGGTAGCAGCGAAAAAGCCGAAAGAGAGGAACGAGCCAAGGCTTTGCAGCGTATAACGGGGCTTTCTTAACCAAAATGCACCGAACACTGCTTTCCAAAATAATGTTGACCACTTAATTCACCTCAATGAAATTTGTTTCGCTGTTGGTTTACCTAAGAAAGTTTTCGAAACATGCAGGCTTTATTTATATTTATCGAATGAAATTAGCTGAAATTACCAATTATTTAGAAAGCATTGCGCCGCTTAATTATCAGGAGGATTATGATAACTCGGGCTTAATTGTAGGCGATCCGAATATGGAAATCCGTGCTGCTTTGGTGGCTTTAGATTGCGTAGAGAAAATTGTAGATGAAGCCATTTCTACAGGCTGCAACCTGATTATTACCCATCATCCCATTGTTTTTAAAGGGCTAAAAAAGCTGAACGGCAAAAATTACGTAGAACGCGTGGTATTAAAAGCCATCAAAAACAACATTGCGCTTTATGCCATTCATACCAATCTTGATAGTATTCATACCGGTGTAAATGCGAGAATCTGCGAACGTTTGGGTTTAACAGGCACCAAGGTACTTTCGCCAAAAGCCGGATTGTTAAAAAAACTGGTTGCCTATTGTCCGCAGGCACAGGCTGAACAATTGCGTTCGGCATTGTTTTATGCAGGTGCAGGGAACATTGGCAATTATAGCGAATGCAGTTTTAATGCCGATGGTTTCGGAACATTTAAGGGGAATGAAGATTCGGATCCTTTTGTGGGCGAAAAAGGTATCCGCCACCGCGAAGCCGAAGTAAGGCTCGAAATGGTGTATCCTACGCAGGCTGAGCGCAAAATTTTAGTTGCTTTGTTCGAAAACCACCCTTACGAAGAAGTAGCATATGATATTTATAAAATCGAAAACAAACACCAGCTGGTTGGTTCGGGTATGGTGGGCTGGTTGGAATACGATATGGATGCCTACGATTTCTTACATCTGGTAAAAGACAGGATGCAGGCCAAAGTGGTTAGGCACACCGATGTAATTGGCAAAAGGATTAAAAAAGTTGCGGTTTGCGGAGGTTCGGGCAGTTTCCTATTAAAAGAGGCCATTGCCGCCGGAGCAGATGCATTTATCACCGCAGATTTTAAATATCACGAGTTTTTTGATGCAGAGGAAAAATTGATCATTGCCGACATCGGACACTTTGAAACTGAACAATTTACCTCAAATTTATTGCTTGAAATTATTCAGAAAAAATTTACTAACTTTGCAATCCGTTTAACGGAGCAAAATACAAACCCCATAAATTACTTGTTTTAATGGAACAAACCGTAGAACAAAAGCTAAAGGCTTTATACGAATTACAAAATATCCACACAAAAATTGATAAGATCCGCCAGGTACGTGGCGAATTACCAATGGAAGTTGCCGATCTTGAGGATGACGTTTTAGGATTAGAAACTAGAATTGCAAAAATCAAAGGCGAACTTGATGATCTTGAGGATTCGATCGTAACCCGTAAAAATACAATTAAAGATGCGCAAGCTGCCATCAAAAGATACGATACTCAATTAAAAGAAGTTAAAAATAACCGTGAATACGATGCTTTAACTAAAGAAATTGAGATTCAAGGTTTAGATATTCAGGTTTCTGAAAAGAAAATTAAAGAACATGGTTTCGAAATCAATTCTAAAACTGAGATCTACGAAGCTGCAAAAGCGGAACTGGATGGCAGAAAGAAAGATTTAGAAATTAAAAAAGGCGAATTGGATGTAATTACTGCCGAAACTGAAAAGGAAGAGCAGGATTTACAAAAGAAAGCTGATAAAGCTGAGCCTCAAATTGATGAGCGTTTATTGGTTGCTTATAAACGTTTACGCAAAAACGCTATTAATGGTTTAGCTGTAGTAACTATCGACCGTGATTCTTGTTCAGGTTGTTTTAACCAGATTCCACCTCAACGCCAGTTAGATATCCGTCAACGTAAAAAAATTATCGTTTGTGAGCACTGTGGCCGTATTTTAGTTGATGAAGCTTTAACCCACGAGGTAGCTGAAGGTTAATCAATAATATTAAAATGATTTAAACGTCCCGATCAAATCGGGGCGTTTTTTTTTAGGCCTGTTTTTTGCTCACACAAAACAAGAATAAGATTTTAGCGTTTAGAGTAGATATTTGTTAACATGCAGACTGCTATTGAAGCAGCGCAGAACCAAACCGAATAAATCCCGAATGAATAAAAGTTTCCGTTTTTTTATAACCTCTGCCCTGCTCATCTCCCCGCTGTTTTCGTTTGCAAACTTCGATTTTAATAACAATTGCTTAAACGCTTATAGGAGCATTTTCGAACTTAAACTTGGCAATGCAAGGGCATATATTTCTACAGAAAAGAAACAGCATCCCAATAATTCCATTATTCCGCTTCTCGAAAATTACGTCGATTATTTTACCGTACTCACCTCAGAAAGTAAGGCTGATTTCGACCGTTTAAAAGGAAATAAATCAGCCCGGCTGGATCAGATCAGCGATGACGATAAAAATTCGCCTTATTACCTCTATGCACAAGCAGAGATTAATTTACAATGGGCACTTATTCGTGGCCGTTTTGGCGAGTATTTTAACGCGGCTATGGAAGTTAAAAGAGCGAATAGCCTTTTACAGGAAAACAATAAAAAATTCCCAAATTTTCACCTTAATTTAAAAGGTTTAGGCCTGATTAATGCAGTTTTGGGTAATTTACCCGATGGAGCCCTAAAAACGGCGCTTTCGACTTTTGGCATTAAAGGAAATCTACAAAATGGATTAAATATGTTCGAAAAGCTGGCCGATAACCTGCCAAAATCGACATATGAGCCGTTTTATGAAGAAGTAGTGTTTTATTACGCCTACGTATTAACAGATGTGGCACATAGTCCGCTGGCCTATGCCAAAACCATGAAATATACCGAAAGGATTGCCGATACCAGTTTGCTTAAAAGTTATCTGCAAAGTTATGTGTGCATTAAAAATTCGCATAGCGATGAGGCAATAGCCATTTTAGTCAAACGACCTGAGGGAGGCGTTTATCAGCCTTTTCCCTATCTGGATTATTTGGAAGGGATTGCTCACCTAAATAAACTCGACCTTAATGCCGGCACCTATTTTAACCGCTTTTTGCAGGCCACAAAGGGTGTAAACTTTGTAAAGGATGCCTATCTTCATTTGGGCTGGATCTCGCTGCTTAAAGGAGATAAAGCAGGTTATACAGCATTTGCAGCCAAGGCAGTTAAGAACGGCTATACCTATATGGAAAAAGATAAACAGGCTAAAGGCGAAGCCGCTGCCGGAACACCTGCTATTGATCTTTTAAAAGCCAGGCTTTTGTTTGATGGTGGTTATTTAAACAGGGCCCTACAGCTACTGGATGATAAGAAAGCCGCAGACTATACCAATGATAAGGATAAAACGGAGTTTAATTACCGTTTAGGAAGGGTATACGATGATTTAGGTAAAGATGAACAAGCCTTAGCTGCTTATCAGGAAACGATTAACGAAGGCCGAAACCTGAAATATTATTTTGCGGCCAATGCTGCTTTGCAAATGGGAAAACTTTACGAGAGAAAGAAAAATGAGGCTAAAGCTAAAGAGGCTTTCAATACTGCTATTGCCATGAAAAATCATGAGTTTGAAAGCAGTATCGAAAGCCAGGCCAAAGCAGGATTAAGGAGATTAGCGAATTAAAAACGGTGTACAAAGGCATTAATGTGCATGCCAGCCCCTACCGAGGCAAAAACAGCCACATCACCAGCTTTAACTTTATAGCCTTTAACTTCTCCTTTTAATACCAGATCCAATAAGGTTGGTACGGTAGCGACTGAACTGTTACCCAACCAGGAAATCGTCATCGGTACTAAATTCTCAGGTACTGTGTCTTTATCGTAAAGTTTAAATAAACGTTTCATGATAGCGGTATCCATTTTACCATTAGCCTGATGTACAAACACAATGTTAATGTCTTCTACGCTTAAACCAGCTTTATCAATGGCTTTTTTAATCACCTGTGGTACTTGAATTACCGCAAATTCATATAGCTTACGCCCGTTCATTTTTAGATAGAAATTTCCACTGGTCTCATCAGGATGTGACCCCTTACCCATGGTTAACAGGTTGCCATGATTAACCGCATGGGTTTCTGTTTTATGGGCCAGTATCCCTTTTTTTTCTGTTGATTCTTCTGCTTCGAAAATCACCGCTCCGGCACCATCTGAAAAAATCATGCTGTCGCGGTCGTGCGGGTCGATAATACGGCTTAAGGTTTCTGCACCAATTACCATTACGCGTTTGGCATCGCCACTTTTGATGTAATAATCAGCCTGTATTGCCCCTTGAACCCATCCCGGGCAACCAAAAATAAGATCATAAGCTACGCAATCAGGGTTGTTAATACCCAGTTGTTGTTTTACTTTTGATGCCAGCGATGGTAAAATATCGCTTCGGTTACTATCTAAGGGAATATCGCCAAAATTGTGGCAGAAAATAATATAGTCTAAAGTTTCTTTATCTATGCCAGCGTTTTCTATGGCTATTTCTGCAGCCTTTGCGCCGATATGATTACTTAACTGTTCGGGGCAGACATAACGCCTTTCTACAATCTCAGTAATTTCAGAGAATTTATGAATAATCTCCGAGTTCTCTTTATCCAACCGTGCTCCATTCTCAAAAAATGTCGAATTTAAGAATTCGTTACCAGAAATAACATTCTTTGGAATATAACTTCCAGTACCGGCAATTACCGTATTTATCACTTTGCTCATAATTATAATACCGCATACTAAAACGGTATGTAGTATAAAAATATCAATTATATTCGATAATCGAAAATATATTTGTTTTTAGCAAAGCATATTTTCAATTTCTAATTTTAATAATCCTGTCTTTCCGTTTACATTAAGCAGCTGTGTCCTACTTCTCCGGGGCATATCAACAATGTTAAAGCTATAAATAATTTTTGGACAATTTGCTGAGAAAAGCGGTGCGAGGCTTTAATTTTTAGGTAGAAACAGCAATGCTCTAACTAAAATCGTCAATCAAAAAAACAAACAGTTCTTTAGGACCGTGTGCCCCTAAAACCAGTGTTTTTTCGATATCGGCGGTTCTGCTCGGCCCTGTAATGTTGCTGATCATGGATGGGATCTGGTTGCCGTATTTATTCTTTAATAATCGAAAGGCATCCTTTAGATCCAAAACCAATTGGCTAGTTCTGGCAATAACGATATGGTGATGTGGGAAAATACTCAACCGTCTACCGGCAGCACCCTGATTGGTTACCATTACACTTCCATTACGTGCAATTAATGCCTCACAAAGGGTAATGCCAACTTCGGCTTGCTCAAAATCTTTATCCGTTTGGTAAAATGGGAATTCGTATTTGCTTAAAAACTGTTGTAATTCGGGTTCCCAGCAGTATATTTTACGCCACTTAAACTTATCAGCCAGCTGTAACATGTTTTCAAAAAAGTCGATACCATCTTCGCAGAATATAAAATTACCCGATATGGCAGTGAGTTGCTCGGCAAATAATACCTCTAGCTCGTCTGTATTTTTTTTATACAATACGCTTTCCTCTAAATTTGGATAAGGATTTTCGCGCTTTTCTAAGAGTGCTTTCCGTATCTTTTTTAGTATTTGTTCTTTCGCTGTCGTATTATCCTTCATATAAAAAAAAGCTACCCTAATGATTAACTAGGGTAGCAAATGTAATTAATAGAAATTATTTATTTAAGCCTCAACCGGAGTAATATGTCCAGGTGTTCCGCTTTCGCCTTGATTTTCGAATAAACGTTTTCCGAAAATCTCCTCTAAATCGTCTTTAAATAAAACTTCTTTTTCGATTAAAATATCAGCCAATTGGATCAGTTTATCTTTGTTTTCTTCCAATAAATTGATTGCTCTTTGGTATTGACCTTCAATTAATGCTGAAATCTCTTTATCGATGGTTAAAGCGGTATCTTCTGAATATGGTTTAGAGAAATTATACTCGTTCTGACCAGATGAATCATAATAAGTAATGTTTCCTAATTTCTCGTTCAAGCCGTAAATGGTAACCATTGCCCTGGCCTGTTTGTTCACTTTTTCCAAATCGCTTAGTGCACCTGTAGAAATGGTATCGAACATTACTTTTTCAGCTGCCCTACCACCCATGGTTGCACACATTTCATCAAGCATTTGGTGTGGACGAACAATTAAACGTTCTTCTGGTAAATACCACGCTGCACCCAAACTTTGTCCGCGAGGCACTATGGTCACTTTAACCAATGGTGCTGCGTGTTCTAATAACCAGCTTACCGTAGCGTGACCAGCTTCGTGGATGGCAATAGCACGTTTTTCGCTTGGTGTGATAATTTTGTTTTTCTTTTCTAAACCACCAACAATACGATCTACAGCGTCTAAGAAATCTTGTTTATCAACTGCTGATTTATTTTTACGTGCTGCAATTAGAGCGGCTTCGTTACATACGTTGGCAATATCAGCTCCAGAGAAACCAGGAGTTTGTTTTGCTAAAAATTCGGTATCTAGCTCTTCTGATTTTTTCAGTGGGGTAATATGTACTTCGAAAATTTGTTTACGTTCGATAACATCTGGTAAATCAACATAAATCTGTCTGTCGAACCTTCCTGCCCTTAATAATGCTTTATCTAAAACATCAGCACGGTTGGTGGCAGCTAAAATGATTACATGGGTGTTGGTTCCGAAACCATCCATTTCAACCAGTAATTGGTTCAATGTATTTTCGCGCTCATCGTTTCCGCCCATTACACCGTTTTTACCACGTGCACGGCCAATGGCATCAATCTCATCAATAAAGATAATACAAGGCGATTTATCTTTAGCTTGTTTAAACAGGTCGCGAACACGTGATGCTCCTACCCCAACAAACATCTCTACAAAATCAGATCCTGATAAAGAAAAGAAAGGAACCTGAGCCTCACCCGCCACGGCTTTGGCCAATAAAGTTTTACCTGTACCCGGCGAACCTACCAATAAGGCGCCTTTCGGGATTTTTCCACCCAGATCGGTATATTTTTTAGGGTTTTTAAGGAAATCTACAATTTCCATTACCTCTGTTTTGGCTTCTTCTAAACCTGCAACATCGTTAAAAGTAATGTTCACCTGGCTTTCTTTATCAAATAAAGTAGCTTTCGATTTTCCAATGCTGAAAATCTGACCGCCACCTCCGGCACCACCGCCCATTCTGCGCATCATAAAAATCCAGAAACCGATTAAAAGCAATACTGGTAAAATGATGCTTAAAAACCAGCTCGCCAATGGATTGCTGCGGTTTTCTGATTGAAATGAAATTGGTTTTCTGCCAGCTGGTAATGCTTTTTGCGATTCGGCCAAAGCAGCCCTTAAATCAGCAAATTTGCCTCCATATGTAAAAAAAACAGTCGGCCCGTTTGATACATTAAAAGAACTGGTGCTTTTAAATGCTTTATACTGAGGTTTGTTTAAACTATCTTTTTTAATATATACCTCAGCTTTTACTAAATCTTCTGTCTGGTAAGCTACAATCCTGTCAACATCACCTGTTAACAACATTTTGCTCTCGAAAGTATCGTATTTAACTTCTTTACCGCTATCTCCGGTAAATAAAAACTGCGCGGCTATAATAGCGATGATGATGGCAGCATAAACCCAGAAAATATTAAATTTTGATCCTTTTTGAGGTTTTTTCGGGATGTTAGGTATTCTTTTCCCTTGTTTTTCGATATTTGGATTGTCGTTCATTTGTCTTTGTCAAAATGGTTCTACAGGTTATGCGCTTTGATAATTTGTGCTTTCGGCATCCCCCCAAAGTTCTTCTATGCCATAAAAGTGGCGCTTTTCGGTTTTAAAAATGTGCACAACCACATCGAAATAATCAAGAATAATCCAATCTGCAGATTCGAAACCTTCTTTGTGTCTTGGATCGGCCTGCGTGGCCTTATATATTTCTTTTTCTACACTGTCGGCAATAGCCTTTACCTGGGTGCCAGAGTTGGCACTCGCAATAATAAAGTAATCAGCAACTGAAGTATGAATATTTCTTAGATCTAACCGCACTATATCTTCTCCTTTTTTTTCCTGGATGCCTTGTACAGCTAACTCAGAAAGGTATGTAGAAAGGGCTACTATTTTCTTTTTTACCATTAAAATGCTTTAATTTTGGAATTACAATTATATAAATTCAACACTTGCAAAATAACACTTTTTCGACACTATTTGTTGGTCAAAATTTAATCAAATTAAAAGAAGTTGATTCTACCAATAACTTTTTGAAAGATTTGGTGTCAAAATCCGAGCCATTAGCCGAAGGGACTGTAATTATGGCAGATAATCAGTTTGCAGGCAGAGGACAGCAGGAAAGCGTTTGGCAAACCCAGGCAGGCAAAAACATCAGCACCAGTATATATTTAAAGCCGTCTTTTCTGCCACTGAATAAGCAGTTTTACCTCAATATTGCCGTTAGTTTAGCTGTTAGTGACGCTTTATCCAGTTTTATATCTGAGGGCATAAAAGTGAAATGGCCAAATGATATGTATTATCTGAACAAGAAATTAGGGGGCATACTAATCGAAAATACACTGACAGGTACTTCTATTAAATCGTCGGTAATTGGCATTGGCTTAAATGTAAATCAATCAGAATTTTCTGAAAGTATCAGTGAGCGTGCCACTTCCGTGATTCAAATTTTACAAAGAAATGTTCCTTTAATGGATATTATGGAGAAAATATTCATATTTATGGAAAAATACTACTTAATTTTGAGAGCAGGGAAATACAGTATTTTACAAAATGATTACCTTGCAAAGCTTTATAACTACAATGTTTCTGCGTTATATAAACAGAACGACGAAATTTTTGAAGGTATAATTAAAGGAGTTGAAGATGGTGGTAGGTTAACGGTTGATACAAAAGACGGTTTGAAAAGGTTCAACTTTAAAGAAATTGAATTTACACACACAAAATAAACACACAATGAAAAAAATCACACTCGTGCTCTCAATGGTACTTTTTACCATAGCTGGCGCATTCGCTCAAATTGAGAAGCCAGTTACCTGGGCTTATTACGCAAAGAAAATAAATAAAGATGAAGCGGTTATATATTTAAAAGCTACTATCGATGACAGATGGCACATTTATTCTCAGAACGTTAAAGATGGTGGACCAGTAAAAACCACCTTTACTTTTACTCCTTCTAAAGATTTTAGCCTTGTTGGCAAAACAGTTGAGCCTAAAGCCATTGTTAAATACGAAAGCACTTTTAAAATGAACGTAAGTTATTTTGAAAAAGCAGTAATTTTCCAACAGAAAATAAAATTAAATAAAGCAACTACAGTTGTTAAAGGTAAGGTAGAGTTTATGGTTTGTAACGATAAACAATGTCTTCCACCAGAAGAAGTTGAATTTAGCGTACCCGTTAAATAGTTGATCTCAAAATATTTACAAACAGTCCCGGATTTTCGGGACTGTTTCTTTTTAAAGTAAAATCTACGAAGCTTACCGCTTTATGAAGAACCGTTTATAAAATTATTCTTAATTTCACAGGTTCAAACACACACACAAAACACACAAATGAAAAAGGTTTTATTATTGTTACTAATGGCCAGCATGTTTATCGCATTGCCGGCTGTTAAAAGTTATGCTATTGTAACGCAAGATACCACGGCAACCGCCCCTCCTGATGATATTGTTTTTACCGAAGTAGGTTCTGCACAGGATAGTGCAGCAAATAGCCAGGTAAAAACGGAAAAAGATACCCTTAAAAAGGATACAGCCAAAGTAGAAAAAGCTACTGTAGCTGGTAAAGATGCTCCAAAACAATCACTTTGGGTAACTTTTGGCTTAGGCCTGTTGGCCGGTATTGCCGCTTTTTTTCTTCCATGTATTTTTCCGATGGTTCCGCTTACTGTTGGTTTTTTTACAAAAAGAGCCGAAAGCAGAGCAAAAGGAATCAGGAGCGCCATTATTTATGGTTTATCCATCATTGTAATTTATGTTGGTTTAGGCGTAATTATTACCTTGATCTGGGGAGCAAGTGCATTAAACGAAATCTCAACAGATGGATTTTTTAATATTTTCATCTTCCTTATACTAATTGTTTTTGGCGTATCGTTTTTAGGTGCTTTCGAAATTACCCTGCCAAGCTCGTTTGTAAATAAACTCGATGCAAAATCGGATGCGAAAGGTTTAAGTGGTATCTTTTTTATGGCTGCAACTTTAGCGGTTGTTTCTTTCTCTTGTACAGGCCCGCTAATTGGAACTTCATTGGTTGCCATTAATACCGATCTGCTAACCCCTGTTGTGGTGATGTTTGGGTTTTCATTGTCACTGGCGGTAATATTTACCATGTTTGCTATTTTCCCAAGTTTAATGACGGGATTGCCAAAATCAGGTGGTTGGTTAAACTCGATTAAAGTTTTCCTGGGTTTCTTAGAACTGGGTTTATCATTAAAATTCCTTTCAACAGCCGATTTGGCTTACCATTGGGGAATATTGGATCGTGAGGTTTTCTTAGCAATCTGGATTGTGCTTGCCATAATCTTAGGTGTATATTTACTAGGAAAAATCAAGTTCTCCCATGATAGCGACCTTCCTTATGTCTCAGTACCAAGGTTATTCATTGCAACCGCAACATTCGTGTTCGCTGTCTATTTAATCCCTGGCTTGTGGGGAGCCCCTTTAAAAGCGGTTAGTGCATTGGTACCTCCACTTTCTACGCAAGACTTTATAATCGGACAAGATAATGGCGGAGGATCAAGCCAGGTAGCAATACCTACTCACGCTAAAAGAAAATATTCAGAATTTTTGCATATTCCGCATAACATTGATGGTTTTTTTGATTATCAGGAAGCACTTGCCTATGCCAAACAAGTAAAAAAACCGTTATTTCTTGATTTTACAGGACACGGTTGTGTAAATTGCCGCGAAATGGAAGCACGTGTTTGGTCTGACCCGAGGGTGCTGAAAAAGTTAAAAGAAGATTACATTGTTGTATCACTTTACACTGATGATAAAACAGATTTGCCAGTAGCGGAACAGTTTGAATCGAAAATTTTAGGTACAAAAGTAAATACAGTTGGTAAAAAATTTAAGCATTTGCAGGCCGAAAGATTTAACACCATTTCGCAACCATATTATGTACTTTTGGGTACTGATGAAAAAGAATTAGTTTCCCCTCCTATCGGAGTAGAATTTAATATAGACAAATATTTGCAATATCTGGATAAGGGACTTTCGGAATTTGCCAAGAAACAAACAAATGAATAAGATTAAGAACATTGGCGTTTTAACCTCTGGTGGCGATTCGCCAGGCATGAACGCTGCAATTAGGGCCGTAGTAAGGGCATCTATTTATTATGATATTGAAGTAACCGGATTTATCCGTGGCTACGAAGGGCTGATTAACAATGATTTTATCCCTATGGATAGAAAATCTGTAGCCAATATCATTCAGCGTGGAGGCACTGTTTTAAAAACCGCACGTAGCGAAGCTTTCAGAACTGTTGAAGGTAGAAAAACAGCCTACGAAAACCTAAAAGCACAAAATATTGATGCCTTGGTTGTAATTGGTGGCGATGGAACATTTACCGGAGCCAATATTTTTTCTAAAGAATTTGATTTCCCTATTGTAGGCCTGCCTGGCACTATTGATAACGATTTGGCAGGTACCGATTTTACTATCGGGTACGATTCTGCCATTAATACGGTTATTGACGCGGTAGACAGGATCAGGGATACAGCCGAATCGCATGATCGACTTTTTATTGTAGAAGTTATGGGGCGTGATTCTGGCTTAATTGCTTTACGAAGTGGAATTGGCGTAGGTGCTGAAGCCATTATGATCCCCGAGGCAAACATGAATGCAGATGATATTTTACATAAATTAGAGCATAGCCGAAAAGATAAAGCTTCGAAAATTATTATTGTTGCCGAAGGTGATGATACAGGAGGTGCATTTAAAGTTGGTGAAATTTTGCAGGAAAAATATCCGCACTATGATACTAAAGTTTCGGTTTTGGGCCACATTCAGCGCGGTGGTAAACCAACCTGTATGGACCGTGTACTGGCGAGCCGTTTAGGCGTTGCTGCAGTGGAGGGGCTAATCAGTGGAGAAAGTGGCGTAATGGCCGGGCAGGTAAACCGTGAAATTATTTTTACCCCTTTCGATCATGCCATTAAACACATTAATGCCGAAAAAGTGAGTGCAAAATGGCTCAAACTAATCGATATACTTTCGTTTTAAAACGAAATATGATATAAAAAGAAAAGTCTTTCCCGCACCGGAAAGACTTTCTTGTTTTTGCTTAGTTTTCGCAATAAGCAATCTCTTAATCTTCTAAAATTACCGCAGTGCCATTGGCGCTTACCATAAGCATGCTGCCACCGCTGCCAACGGTTTCGTAATCTAAATCTACACCAACAATTGCATTGGCACCCAAAGCAGCTGCGTATTGTTGCATCTCATTAACAGCTGTATCTTTTCCTTCGCGTAAAACGCGTTCGTAAGAACTCGATCTACCCCCTACTATATCCGTTATTCCGGCGAATAAATCCTTAAAAATATTTGCACCAATAATCGTTTCCCCGGTAACTAAACCGATATATTTTACAATTTTTCTGCCCTCAACCGTAGGCGTTGTGGTTACTAACATAGTTTCAGTTTTTATCATTAGAACAAAATTTTTAAAAAATGTTACATTTTTCAGAAAGCTTTTTTAAGCAATTCTAAAGCGGTTTTGTGGGGCTAAATCTAAGGGCGCTAAGCGCTTCTAAAAAATAAATTTATGAAATCGCCAATGCTTTTGCATCACTATTAAAAATCATTGCTATGAGCACATCTAAAACCTTACTCCTCCTCTCCTTATTATTAATTGCTTTTTTTGCTGACGCACAAATGCCAGTGTTAAAGGTACAACAGGCCGAAACTGTAGAACAGAAAGAGGCCGTTAAACTAAAAAAACTGAATATCGATGTACAGATAACGGGGAATATTGCCACAACGGTGATGACAATGACCTTTCACAACAGCAGTAATCGCATTTTAGAGGGAGAACTTACCTTTCCGATGCCGGAGGGAGTAAGCATTAGCCGCTATGCTTTAGATATCAACGGGAAAATGCGTGAGGCCGTACCTGTAGAAAAGGCAAAAGCAACCGAGGTTTTCGAAAGTATTGAGCGCCGACGGGTCGATCCGGGGCTGCTGGAGAAAGTTGAAGGGAATAATTTCCGTACCAGGATTTATCCTTTACCTGCAAATGGCAGCAGAACCATTATTGTGGGTTACGAAGAAGAATTAAGTTTTAATAACGCAAATGTTTTAAGGTATCACCTTCCCTTAGATTATAATCAGGCGATTGAAAATTTCAGTTTAAAAACAACTGTTTTCGAAAGTATCATTAAACCAGAGCTTGGCGAACAGCCTGATGGCAGTTTTGATTTAAAGGCCAATGGGAATACTTATGTTGGCGAAATTAATAAAACCAATTACCAGCCCAAAAACGGCCTCACCATTAATTTACCAAAACGAAGTAACCTGCCCGAGTTACAAATGCAAAAAGCATCATCGGGTTATTATTTTCTGGTGAATGTTTTTCCTAAAACCCAGAGCAGGGAGCGTAAGTGGGTCGACCATATCGGTTTGATCTGGGATGTATCGTTAAGCGGCCTTCAGCGCAATACTGATAAAGAGATAGAATTGCTGGATTTAATCATCAAACAAAAACAAAATTTAACCATACAATTGGGTTTAGTAAACAACGGTTTTAAAAATGCCGGAACTTTCGTGATCTCGAATGGTAACTGGACAACATTAAAAGATAGATTGAAGAACCTGGTTTACGATGGAGGCACAAATTTCAGTGCGATAAATGCAAAGGCAATTCAGGCAGATGAATATCTTTTGTTTACTGATGGGCTATCAACCTTCGGAAGAAATACCGTTGCTTTAAATAAACCCGTTCATTGTATCAATACAGCGCTAAAGGCAGATTACAGTATCTTGAAATACATTACCTTAAAAACAGGCGGACAGTTTGTAAACCTTAATTCCATAACTGTTAACGATGCTTTTAAACAATTAAATCAACAGAACCTCCAGTTTTTAGGAATCAAAAATGGAAACAGCATCCGGCAAACCTACCCTTCAATGAAGGTAAATATTAACGGACATTTTTCATTAGCAGGTATTATGAACGATTTTAATACCGAATTTACGTTACAGTTTGGCTTTGGAAATACAGTAGTTTCAGAGCAGGTAGTTCGCTTAAATGCAACCGAACACACCTTGAGCAGTATCGATGTTAGCCGGGTTTGGGCACAGAAAAAAATTGCCGAAATGGATATCCAGTATGAAGAAAACAAAGATGATATCAGTGTTTTAAGTAAACAATTTGGTATCGTTACACGCAATACTAGTTTAATCGTATTAGAAAATTTAGATGATTATCTGCGTTATGATATTGTACCTCCTGTTGAATTGCAACAAGCTTATAATGCCGTTCTAAAACAGCGCAGGGTCGATCTTTTAGAACACAAGCAAGATCTGATCAATGCTGCGGTAGCCATGACTAAGGAGTTAAAAACCTGGTGGAATACCGATTTTTACTATAAAGAACCTGAAAAGAAAAAGGAAGGCTATCCTGATCCTGGCCAAAGGGATGTAAAAGGAGATCCAACGGCTGATATGGTAATGCGAGAACCCGTTGGTGAAGGATCAAGGAGAGAGATGCTCAGAGCAGCCGAAGTAATCGTTCCTCCCGTTCCGCAAGCTGTAGCTGCTGCACCGCCTACCGGAGCTGCAAGTAGAGATAAAGAAACGAATCAACTAAATGAAGTGGTGGTTGTTGGATACGCCACACAGCGAAAAGCTTCTGTAACTGGATCGGTTACAACCATTAGGGGAACTGCCTCAAGTGGATTTCTTGAGGGCAGGGTTGCAGGTGTACAAGTAGCAAAAGCTGATGCCAAAAGAATATCGCCAGTACCGCCACCACAACAGCCGGCAATTATAATTCCCGAATTTAAAAGTGATAAGGACTATATGAAAAATTTGGTTGGTAAACCGGATAGTGCTTACCAGGCTTATTTAAAAATGCGCTCGAAATATATTTCTACACCGATGTTTTATTTCGATGTGGCCAATTGGTTCTATCAACAAAGAGACAGTGTTAGGGCCCTAACCATTTTAAGCAATATTGCCGATTTAGATTTGGAAAACGCTGATCTATATAAAACCCTGGCCTATAAATTAAAACAGACCGGAAATTATAAAGATGAACTTTTTATCACTCAAAAAGTTTTACAATGGCGCCCGATGGATGCACAAAGTTACCGCGATTATGCTTTGGCTCTTGCCGATAACGGTCAGTACCAGTTAGCAATTGATAATTTATATAAAGTGCTTACCCAAAGTTACAATGCCCAAATTGCCGACAGGGACCAGGGGATTGAAGAGATTGTAATTTCAGAAATGAACAACCTCCTTGCAAAACACGGCAATAATATTAGTACAAAAGGAATTGATAAACGTTTGATCCAGCCTTTGCCAGTGGATGTACGTGTGGTGCTCAACTGGAATAAAAATGATACCGATATCGATTTATGGCTAACCGATCCTACTGGTGAAAAAGGCTTTTATGGTAACTCGAGAACCAAAATCGGTGGAAGAATCAGTAACGATTTTACTTCGGGTTACGGACCAGAACAGTTTATGATCAAAAAAGCCATTAAAGGAAAATATAAGATAGAAGTGAATTATTACGGTGATAGGCAGATCAACATCAGTGGACCAACAACGGTAACTGCTGAGATTTACACCCGATATGCAACTGGAAAACAGCAAAGAAAAGTAATTGTACTGCCACTTGCGGCAGGAAGTGGTGGCGGAAACTTTGTAGGGGAATTTAATTTTTAGGAAGGTGATTACACCGATGGAAGGCTTAGAATGATTTGGGAGCCTTACGAGTTAGATCGTCATTCCCAACTTGATTGGGAATCTTAATGCAATAAGTGTTAAGATTCCCGCCTGCGCGGGAATGACGACCGCTTTATTCTAATCCCATTCCGTTGCTCTCCGGTCGAAGTGGTGGATCTACAACAACAAACCCGCTACCTCTTCCCAGGTATTTACACGCTCATATCCAGTTATAAGTAAATTATGTGGCGAGGTAAACAATAATGGCCTGCCGTCAAAATTTACAAAGTTTTTGATTCGGTCGTCAATAATAATGTCAACGTTCACAATTTTATTTCCGCAGAACATAATGTGCTGCCAATCGATAAAAGGGAAATGCTCGGCCATCCAATCGTATTTATCTACCAGCGAGTTACGGAATTCCATTGCCGCCGAAACGATATAAACATCATATTTTTGCTGCAGGGCTTTAATTACCCGCTGACTATCATCGATAACGTCAAGATCGCGGAAAAACCCAGGTTCATTAATATACTCGAACCATTTTTGGTTAACCTCCTGGGGCACATGGTGATAAATTTCGTTTCCGGCATCAATCTTTAAATCAAGCGGAACATTAAAATCACGGTTATATAATTTAATAAATTTTCCAACGGCATCGGCAATCACCTCGTCCATGTCAATCGCAATTCTTTCCATTTTGTATCTGCAAATATTTTGGCGTAAATATCCTGAAAACAAAGAAATTAAACTATGTTTTTAATTTCCAGTATTTTAGTTATCTTTGCAGCCCCGCAGCATGAAGCTCCGGGAACTATGTTGAATACATAAATACAAAAGAAAATGGCAACTAAAATCAGATTGCAAAGATTCGGTAAAAAAGGGAAACCTTTTTTCCACGTTGTGGTAGCAGATTCTCGCTCTCCACGTGATGGTAAATTTATTGAGCGTTTAGGTTCTTATAACCCAAATACCAATCCTGCAACCATCGAAATTAACTTCGAAAAAACTTTAGCTTGGGTTAACAGTGGTGCAGAACCAACTGATACTGCTCGTGCTATCCTTTCTTACAAAGGTGTTTTATACAAAAAACACTTAGAAGGTGGTGTTAAAAAAGGAGCTTTAACTCAAGAACAGGCAGATGAAAAATTTGCAGCTTGGTTAGATGCTAAATCAGGTAAAATTTCTGGTAAATCAGAAGGTTTAGCTGCTTCTAAAGCTGACGTACGTAAAGCAGCTTTAGCCGCAGAAGCTAAGAAAAAAGAAGATAGAGCAGCAGCTATCGCAGCTAAAAATGCACCAGTTGTTGAAGAAGAAGTTACTGAAGAAGCGCCAGCTGTTGAAGCTGAGGCAACTGAAGAAGCTCCTGCAGCAGAAGCTACTAAAGAAGAAGGAGCAGAATAATTTTAATTATTTTGACTCATAAAATAGCGTTCCGAATTTCGGAACGCTATTTTTTTAACTAAAAATGTCATCCTGAGTTACGAAGGATCTGTTTCATCGCTATCAGATCCTTTGTGCCTCAGGATGACAATGTAATTATATGAAACACGAAGAAGCATTTTACATAGGTTACGTTACCAAAACGCGGGGTTTAAAAGGAGAGGTTCAGGTCTTTTTCGAATTCGACGATTATGAGCAACTGGAGTTCGACGTTGTTTTTGCAGATATGAACGGCAAATTAGTACCCTATTTCGTGGCATCGGCAAAATTGCAGGCCAATAAAACGGGGTATTTTAATTTTGATGATGTTGATCACATCGATAAAGTGCAGCCCTTATTAAAAAAGAAACTTTACCTGCCCATTGCCCAAATGCCTGAAAGAGATGAATCAGAGTTCTTCTATACAGATTTAAAAGGCTTTATGGCTGTTGATGAAACGCTTGGTGAGCTTGGAGAAATAATAGAGGTAAATGAATATCCTCAGCAATTTGTGGCTACAGTGATTTATCAGGAAACCGAAATCCTTTTTCCGTTAAACGAAGATTTTATTGTGGAAATTGATGATGAGGAAAAAATCCTGACACTTGATTTGCCTGAGGGGTTGCTTGATATCTACCTGGAAAAATAAACTTTCTTGTTTAGTATATCGGTTAACAGGTAATGTTTTTAAAGAAAAATTGTTAATTTAGATTTCATTCTAACCAAAATTAACATGCTCAAAAGAACATCAAAAATTGCCCTGATTTTTGTGGCTACGCTAACAATTTTTTCTTGTAAAACTGTTCAACAGGCTAATTTAACAGAAATTAAACCTTTCATAGGCATCTGGAACGACACCACCAACCCGGGGAGCAAAATCGTTTTCAAATCTGACGGTAGTTTTTACAATATCGCTAAAGAAGGAGGCGTTCAGATCGTTACCCATAGCGGTACCTTTAAAATTTTATCAAACAACATGTATGTGCTCAGTATTTCTGATGCCAGAGCCAATGCTACATACGATTTAAAGGGTAGGCAATATGCAAATTACTATACTTTAAGCCGTGATCAGAAAACGATGAAAGTAAGTGGCTATGTTGATGGTCGGAACGGAGGGAAAGGACTGCAATGGGCAAGCGACTTGGTGAAGATAAATACGCTGGATTAAGCATAAATTGGTTTCGTAGCAAATAGAGCAAAAGCCTTAGATAGTACAAATGGTGGTTAGCTTTCTGATTCAGCAAAGAAATTGATCTTGAATACAGCAAAATTCGACTTCGGGCTAAAGACTTCGCACTAAAGACTTACCTTTGCAGTATGCGTTTTGATATCATAACAGTTCTGCCTGGTTTATTAGAAAGTCCTTTTGCCCACTCTATTTTGCAGCGGGCCCAAAAAAAGGGCATTGCCGAAATTGTGGTGCATAATCTACGGGATTATGCCACCAATAAGCAAAAAAGTGTAGACGATTATCAATATGGTGGCGGCAGCGGTATGGTAATGAGTATTGAACCCTTTGCGGCATGTATCGAAAAACTTCAGGCTGAGCGCGAATACGATGAAATCATTTTCATGAGTCCCGATGGTGTTACGTTAAACCAAAGTACAGCCAACGAACTTTCGATTAAAAAAAACATCATTATTTTGTGTGGCCATTATAAGGGCATAGATCAGCGCATACGCGATATCTTTGTAACCAGAGAGATATCGGTGGGCGATTACGTTTTAAGCGGAGGTGAGCTTCCTGCTGCGATTGTGGTAGATGCTGTGGTGCGTTTAATCCCTGGTGTTTTAAATGATGAGACTTCTGCCCTATCCGATAGTTTTCAGGGAGATTTACTTGATGCTCCGGTTTATACCCGGCCGGCAGATTGGCGTGGACATAAAGTGCCTGATGTTTTATTAAGTGGCCACGAAGCAAAAGTGAACGAGTGGAGGCACGAACAGGCCTTAGAGCGGACTAAAACCCGTCGTCCTGACCTTTTGGAATAGAAGCATTTAACACAATCGAATGTGGAATTCATAAAGATTGTGGAAAAAATTAAAATAGGTTTTTTTATATCAAAAAAAATCCCTAATATTGCAATCCGATTTTCAAGGTAAAGAAAGTTGGTTTAATAGCTTAAAATCATGGATTTAGTAAAATTTGTTGAAGAGCAGGCCATCGCGAAAAAAGATTTTCCTGCGTTCAAGTCTGGCGATACAGTGAGCGTACACTATAAAATTCGCGAAGGTAATAAGGAACGTATCCAAATTTACCAAGGTGTTGTAATACAACGTAACAGTGCTGGTGCTAACGAAACCTTCACCGTACGTAAAATGAGCAACAGTATTGGTGTTGAACGTATTTTCCCTATCAATTCTCCAAACATTGAGAAAGTAGAAGTGAATAGCTATGGTAAAGTTCGTAGAGCGAAATTGTTCTATTTACGTGCTTTAACTGGTAAAGCTGCTCGTATCAAATCATTGAGAAAATAATATTCTTTATTATACGATATAGCCTTCACGATTAATTTCGTGGAGGTTTTTTTGTTTATACCTTTGTTAAATGTTAGATTCTGCTTTTTTCGACCAAGTTTTTTGGGGCAACACTGTAAAAGCCTATTTCCTTTTCGGGGGGATACTATTATTAGGCCTGGTATTTAAAAATATTTTTTCTAAGTTATTAAGCAGGTTATTGTTTAGGCTTTTCAGAAGTTTCTCCAACCAATCGCATAACGATGCCTTTGTGGCATTACTGGTAAAGCCGATTGAGATTTTCATTCTGTTATCTACGCTCTACCTTTCCATTAATCAATTAAAACACCCTTTAGAGGTGGCTGTATTCCATTACAGTAAATTAATCGGTAAAACAAAAGAATTAATCCCGGTAACCATTGGCGATTGTATAGACAGGATATTCCTGTTTATGATTATTTTGTCTTTTTTCTGGATTATTTTAAGGATAATCGATTTCATCAGCCATGTATTATTGTACAAAGCTTCCCTTACCGAAAATAAGGCCGATGATCAATTGGTACCTTTTTTAAAGGAGCTGTTTAAAACCATTGTCATTTTTATAGGCTTTTTTACGCTTTTAGGCTTCGTTTTCGAGGTGAATGTGTTAACGCTGATTACCGGATTGGGTATTGGTGGTATTGCCATTGCTTTGGCGGCTAAAGAAAGTTTAGAAAACCTGATCGGATCATTCACAATCTTTTTAGATAAGCCTTTTACCGTTGGCGATCTGGTAAAAGTTGATGGTGTGGAAGGAACAGTAGAAAAGGTAGGTTTTAGAAGTACGAGGATCAGAACTTCTGAAAAAACAATGGCTACCCTACCCAACAGGGGTATGATAGACGGGGTTTTGGAGAATCTCTCTTTAAGAAATTCACGCAAGGTATCCTTTGTGATCGGGCTTACGTACGAAACCAGTTCAGATTCGTTAAGAAAAATTATCACCGAAATAGAAAGTTACATCAATAATCACGAAGGTACGAGCGATGATGGAAACGCCTCTTTTAAAAGCTTTGGCGATTCGGGTTTGAATGTTGAGGTTAATTATTTTGTAACGGTACTTAATTATACCGAATTCCTTAAAATCAGACAGGAAATCAATCTGGAGATTATGGATATCGTGATCCGGAATAAATCAGATTTTGCTTACCCAACACAACGTTTAATCAGCGACAGGCCGCTTGGCAATGCAACAGAAAAAGAAGTGGGTAATGATGCTACGGATTAGATAGATTCCAATAACTGACTTCCGTGGTCTGTGTCCTTACAGACCGCTCTACATTAATTAGAAGATGCGATACAGCAGGTGTATTGGAGATAAGTCAAAAGGTTGCTTTTTTTGGAAAGCAAAGCCCGTGGTAATGATTAAAGTTTGTTCCTGCTATTCACTACAAGTCCTCTCCCGATGAAAAATCGGGATGCGGGCTTTCCGTTGCTATCAGGTTTAGGGGATCCTTCAGTGTTTCAAAATCCTTTCAGTTCCCGTGGTCTGTGTCTTCACAGACCACCGCATTAATCAAATGTTAGTAAAACAAAAAGCCGATTAGCATTAACTAAACCGGCTTTCTTGTGAAATATTATACTCTTAACTTAAAGTTTGCCAATTTGGTAATTCCGCCTTTTACAACCTGGTTGAGTTCTAAGTCAGTGGTCTGTGTCTCCACAGACCACTGCGAGAATCTACTGGTAATAAAAAAAGCCGTCCCGGTTTTACATCGGGACGGCTTTTTTATACTTTTAATATCCTTAGCTTAAAGTTGCCAGTGTAGTGATTCCACCTTTTACAACCTGGTTAAGTTCTACGTTAACTTTAGTACCTACCGGAAGAAAAACATCAACCCTCGATCCGAATTTGATAAAACCGAATTGTTCTGTTTGTACCACCTGATCGCCTTCTTTTACGTACCAAACAATCCTGCGGGCCAAAGCACCTGCAATTTGACGGAACAGTACAGGCGTACCGTTTTTATGCTCCACAACAGTTGTGGTACGCTCATTCTCGGTAGATGATTTAGGGTTCCATGCTGCAAGGTATTTTCCCGGGTGGTATTTGAAAAATTTAACCACTCCTGAAATGGGGTTACGGTTAATATGCACATTAACCGGCGACATAAAAATAGATACCTGTAAACGTTTATCTTTAAAGTATTCGCCTTCTTCTGTTTCTTCAATTACCACTACTTTACCATCGGCAGGACAGATGACCAGGTTTTCTCCTGAAGAGAAGCTGCGGCTTGGATTGCGGAAAAACTGCAGCACGATGATAAATAGTGCTGCTGAAAAAATATAAATAAACCAGCGCAACCAGGTAATGTCGTGATATTTATAATCAACAATCGCGTTGATAACGAAAATAAACAGTATGCTTAAGGCAATGGTAGTGTAACCTTCTTTATGTATGGTCATTGTGTTCGAAATTATTGGGCAAAGGTGCGAAAAATAAATTAATCCAATCTAAAAATTATGCGCCCGTTGCTCTGTAAATATCGGTCAGGTTTCGGCCAAGGCCGTTATAATCTAAGCCATAACCTACTACAAATTCGTTAGGTATTTCAAAACCAACATATTCCAGCTCTTCAATTTCGTACTTTAATGCGCTTGGTTTTAGCAAAAGTGAACTTACCTTAACCGATGTCGGATTTTTTTCTTTGATCGTTTTTAAAATGTGGGTTAAAGTTAGGCCGGTATCAACAATGTCTTCTACGATGATGATATCCCTTCCCTCAATGTTTTCAGGCAGTCCGATCAGTTCTTTTACATTACCAGAGCTTGATGTGCCTTCATAAGAGGCCACGCGCATAAAAGCAACTTCGCAGGGTACATTGATTTCTTTGATTAAATCGGCCATAAATAAAAAACTGCCATTTAGCACGCCGATAAAAAGTGGACATTTACCTTCATAATCAACGTTCATCTGAATACCCATCAAACGGATTCGTTTATTTAAGGTGTCGTTTTCTAAAAATATCTCGAACTCTTTATCTTCTACTTTTATTTTGTGCATGCTGCTGTTAAATAGTTTTAATGTTGAAACGTTGTAATGTTATTGTTCAATTACTGTATTGTTTTATTGTTGGCAAAAACGGTTAATCGTATAAATTGGTTAACTGTTCGAACAACTTCCCTAACTGAAAATTGTGAACTGTTTACTGAAAACTCCCAACCCCAAACTACTGTTGTTGGTTCTTCTCCAGTTCCTTTTGGCGTCTCCGCTCTTCCCTGCGTTCCTGCCTCAATTGTTTTTTGGTTTTAGTGGTGTCTGCAGGATTGCTTGTAGGTTTAGTTACTGTAGTATCTTTTTTAGATCCGCCTCCAAATAAGCGTTCGAAGAAACTTTTGTTTTTATCGTGTACAATTACAACCGGTAAGCCATCGCCATCATCATCAAATGCGTTGGTATCTACTACAGCAGTATCAGGTGCTAAGTAACGACGAAGTCCTTCTCTCAAGCGAACATTATAGAAACCATAACCCGAGGTATCGCTAGGCGTTAAACCTTTTCTGGCCATAATGTTTCCCATAAACCTGAAATAGTTGAACATGTAAGGTTTCAGGCTGCCATCGGCCATAAATTTATACATCGATGCTTTTGGCTTAGGTACAATACTGGCCAAAAATAATCCATCGCCAATGGTTAAATCAGCAGGTTGTTTTCCAAAATAGTACCTTGATGCCTCTCCTATCCCGTAAATGTTCTGGCCAAGTTCCATAATGTTGAAATACACTTCAAGCATGCGTTGCTTGCTAATCAGGTGGTTATGTTCAATAAGCCAAACAATCAAAATCTCCTCGGCTTTACGGGCCAAAGTTTTCTGACGGCTTAAATAAACGTTTTTTACCAGTTGCATGCTGATGGTACTACCACCACGTTTAAATTTCTTTTCCTTAAAATTTACAGCTATCGATTTTCGGATCGATTCTTCAACAAAACCATTGTGCGTAAAAAACGAAGGATCTTCTGCGGTTAAAACAGCATTGATGAAGTTTTTAGAAATGGCAGATAATGGAGTGAAATTTGGGTTAGACGGACCAATGGTGATATCGCGCATTGGTTTGCCGTATTCGTACGGCGTGTAAACAAAGGTATTGTTGATTTTTTGAAGATTCGTTTTGCCCCACTGCACGATTTTAAAATCAACGGGTGTTAGGGTGGAATTAAAGCGGACACTATCGGGTATTTTGGTATCGAGGTAAAAATTGAGGTTATATTTAACCTTACCCTGTACCTTTAACCCTTCCAGCGATTCAAACAAACCCTGGGGAAAAGCATCTAAAATGCTTTGGGCATCCTGTTCTTCTGCGTTTAATTTTAATTCGTATATCTTGTTTTTTCCTAAAGTATATTTAACAAAAGGATGGATCTGTGCATTTTTTAGGTAAGCTGTTGATGAGCTATCTAAAGCAATATAGTTTTGTCCAACCAGAATATCGGCATCCAGTTTTGCGCTTTGTACGATAATATCATTTGAAGCAATACGCGGCTGGTTGATCAGCATATTTTTTACCGACCATGAGCCCGATATTTTATAATCATCGCCACTGTATTTCGCGTTTTTAAGTTCCGTTTGTAAGGTGTCGAAACTGATTTTTGCGTGGAGTTTATTGTTCAGGTAGGGTAATTCGAGTTTTTTACCGTCAGCATAAGCAGTAAAACGTAATTCTTTGCTGCCAGGATTAACATAACCATCTACATGCCAGGTCGCTTCGCCATTATTTACATTGATGGCCGATTTTAGGTCCCCTCCATCAATAGTAGCCATGGTGGCAAAGCTCAGTTTAGCCGTATCATGATCATTTAGTTTAAAAATCATGTTCTGCACATCCATATCATCAGGAATTTTGTACAAAACCTGGTTTAGGATGTTGCTGGCTATTTCTGATAAGTTAACTTTCCCTTTATTTTCGGTACTGTCTTTTTTCTTTCTTTTTAAAATAAAATCGATATTGGTGGTCGAATCTTTAAGCACTACGCTTACAAAACCTTCTTTTAGTTTTACTTCCGACAATTTTACATTCCCAAAAATGAGTGGAAGAAGCTTTATACCCACACTCAGTTCACCGATATTGGAAAGGGTATCACGCTCTTTAGGAACAACAGAAATATTGGTCATTTTAACAGTACTCAGGCCGGTAAATCCGGCACTACCGATTTTAACTTCAAGACCATAATCTTTATCAGCCCTGGCAATTGCTTTGGCTACCATTTTTTTAAGTAGGGCTTCCCTTTTGCTATAAGCTACGGCGCCCAAAGCAATACAAACGACTAAAAAAACACCTAAAACCCAGGCTCCGATTTTTAAATATTTTTTGGGGATCTTAATTTTTGGTATTCGCATATAGTCGTTAAAATGGTTAATTGCTTAAACGTAACAATTAAATGTTTATTTCGTGTTAAAATTACAGTTTAAAAGCCTAAATAAAAGTATTTATGGCTATGTTTTGTTAATTTTGAATTTAAATTAATACAATGCAGATTAGCCCGCAACAAGTTTTAGATGCGCTTAAAAATGTTGAAGATCCCGATCTTAAAAAAGACCTGGTCACCTTAAACATGATTAAGGATTTACAGATAGCAGATAACCAAGTCAAATTTACATTAGAGCTTACTACGCCGGCATGCCCGATGAAGGAAATGCTGAAAAATGCCTGTACAAATGCCATTAAGCATTTTGTGTCGCCAACGGCAGAAGTTGTGATCAATGTAACTTCGAGGGTTACCCAGCCAAGCAACTCATCTTCACTAGATAACATCAAAAACATCATTTTGGTTTCATCTGGTAAAGGTGGCGTGGGTAAATCTACGGTATCGAGCAATCTGGCGGTTGTATTGGCAAAAGATGGTGCTAAAGTAGGCTTAATTGATGCCGATATTTATGGCCCGTCAGTACCTACCATGTTCGACCTGGTTGATGCGAAACCTGGTGCTGAAGAAACCGCAGATGGCAAAACCAAAATTTTACCGATTGAGAAATACGGCATCAAAATTTTATCATTAGGCTTTTTTGCCGATCCCGGACAACCAGTGCCTTGGCGTGGCCCAATGGCTTCAAATGCAGTAAAACAACTTTTTAACGATACCAACTGGGGTGAACTGGATTACCTGATTGTTGATCTTCCACCGGGAACAGGCGATATCCACATTACCATTACGCAGAGTTTCCCTATTTCGGGAGCGGTTGTAGTTACCACACCTCAGCAGGTTGCTTTGGCTGATACACATAAAGGTTTGGCTATGTTCAGGATGCCGGGAATTAATATTCCAATTTTAGGTGTTATTGAAAACATGTCGTATTTTACACCTGCAGAACTGCCTGATAATAAATATTACATTTTCGGAAAAGGCGGGGGTACGGAACTTGCAGCGCGTTTTGATGTGCCATTTTTAGGTGAAATTCCAATTATCCAGAGTATTTCGGAGGCCGGAGATCAGGGGAAACCAGTGGCCTTAAACCAAAATCCTTTATTGGATGAAATATTTGGTGATATTGCAAGTAAGATTGCACAGCAGATCTCCATCAACAATGCGCAAATGGTGAATTGCTAAAAAATTACTATTTTTATAACCTTAAAAAATATATAATGAATTTAACAGAACAAGTAGAACAGGCATTGGAAACCATCAGGCCATATTTAAAGGCCGACGGAGGTGATGTTTCTGTTGAAGAAATTACATCAGAAGGCACAGTGAAGCTTAAGCTTTTAGGTAACTGTGGTTCTTGCCCAATGAGTTTTATGACCATGAAATCGGGTATAGAACAGGCAATTATGAAAGCTGTTCCACAAATTACTTCGGTAGTTGCCGTAAACATGGCAGAGCAAGAGTAAGCTTTAACAATATTTAACTAGGAAGTTTTATTTTAAAAATTACTTTTGTCTTAATGAGATATTGTATTGCCCTAATTTGCCTAATTTTTTCTGTAACCGCTTTTGCGCAACAAAAGCCGGCACAGGATAAACTCATCCAATTTTCAGGGATTATTACCGATATCGATAGTTCAAACGTAATACCTTATGTAACCATCACCAATCTTTCGGCAAAGAGTAAAAGGGTTGGTGCCGATTACAGGGGATATTTTACTTTTATTGTTAATCCTGGCGATACGATTTTGTTTACCGCCATTGGATACAAAAAATTCTCAACTGTTATACCACAAAGTACGCCGGATAGCAAATACACCATCATGGTTAAATTGAAAGCTAATGTAATCGATTTACCTTCGGTGCGTGTTTTCCCTTGGGCTACAACAGAAGAATTTACCCGCGAGTTTTTATCGATGAAACTGGCGGACGATGATATGGCCATTGCCAAAAAGAACCTTTCGCGTTCATCAATTGATGGCTTGATCCAAACGTTACCGCGTGATGGACAGGAAATTGGCAGTCAGAATTACCGATATAATTTTGACAGAATGGTGAATAAGAACATGGTTCAAACTAATCCACTACTTAATCCTTTCGCCTGGGGCAAGCTGATGCAGCAGATCTTTGATGGTGATAAAAGCAGGACGAATTAGTCTGGAGTCTTAAGTCCAGAGTCCTTAGTCTTGGGAGCAGAGCCGATCAATTTTGTTTTTTCATTAATTTATAAGCATAATCTGCTTTTAATAGAAAAGTCGTCATTGCGAGGCACGAAGCAATCTTACAACGATCGCTACAGCGTCCGCATTAAGATATTGCTTCGCCGGCTGAAAAAACCTTCTCGCAATGGCGAAACCTCACAGCTGAAATAAATTAAGCATATTGATCGCGGAGAGAATCATTCGAATAAAAAAGGGAAAACGTTTCCATCTTCCCTCTTACATTTTCCATTTAAGGCCTATCTTTTCTTACTCTTGTTCGGAAACTTCATTTTGTAATCTGTTTTGATATTTCCTTTCGAAATGGCATCGAGTTTACTTTTAAGCATCGTTTTGCGTAGTACACTTACTTTATCGGTAAATAATTTTCCTTCGATATGGTCGTATTCGTGCTGAATTACACGTGCAGGCATTCCGTCAACATCATCCGTATGTTCTACCCAGTTTTCGTCGAAATAGGTAATTTTGATGTTTGGCTTGCGCATGATGTTTTCGCGGATATCAGGAATACTTAAACAACCTTCGTTAAAGCTCCAGGCCTCTCCTGTTTCTTCCAAAATCTCTGCATTGATAAATACTTTTTTGTAACCAGGTTTGCCATCTTCATCTTCACCAGTATCTACAATAAACAAACGGATTGGCAAACCAATCTGAGGTGCAGCAAGCCCCACCCCGTTTGCGTAATACATGGTGTCGAACATATCGCTGATCAATTGTTTTAATTCAGGATAGTCTTTATCGATATCGGTTCCTACCTTTTTTAAAACAGGATCGCCGTAAGCTACTATTGGTAATTTCATTGTATTGTATTTTTTTCAGAAATGAATCTGAATTTGTTAATGTAGGCAAAATTGTCATTCTGAATGCAATGAAGAATCTTTCAATTAGCATTACCGACTAAACAAATTGCTGCTGTATTTAATGGAACTGCTGATTGCGATGAGATACTTCGTGCCTCAGTATGACAGCAAATTCTTTACAAAAATAACGATTATTCCTCTATTGGGCAGAAAGTAAAGATATTCAGCTGCTCAATATCTAAAATTTCATGGGTAACATCGGCCATTTGCGTAGTGGTAACGGCATTAATTTTCTCAAAAACGGTTTCCAACGAATCTATTTTATCATGATCAATCAGGCTTTTGGCCATTGATATGATTAAACCAATCCTGTTTTCTTCTCCTAAAGCAATCTGTCCGATAAATTTATTTTTTGCTTTTTGCAGCTGCAGCTCATTTAATGGTTTCTCTTTAAGCTTTTTGATCTCTTTAAAGATTAAAGAGAGTGCCTTTGTCTGTTTTTCTTTATCTGTTCCGAAATAAATGGAAAAAATACCGGTATCGTGTAATGGAGAGAAATTCGATTCGATGGTATAGGCAATTCCGTATTTTTCCCTGATCTGTAAGTTTAAAACCGAGCTCATTCCATTACCGCCAAAGTAATTGTTTAACAACGTTAAAGGAACTTTTTGCGATTGGTAGGTAGAATAAGCCTGCGTGCCCAAAATACAGTGTGCCTGCATAATCGGTTTGTAAATGGTGGTGTTGCTCTGCGGGCGAATGCCCGGTTTAATCCTTTTTTTAACCGGATTGTTTTCTTCAACATCGGCAAAATATTTGCTTCCTTTATTTACAACGCTGTTTAAAGTATAATTTCCTAAAACGGCCACCACGATTTCGTTGGTGCGGTAATTGGCTTTTCTGAAATTGATCACATCCTCTCGTGTAAAGTTTTGAACGGATTCTGTTGTACCCAAAATATTGTTGCCCAATGCATGATCGGCGAAAAGCATGTCTTCGAAATCATCGTTAATGGCTTCTTCCGGCTGATCTAAATAAGATGAAATTTCATCCAAAATCACGCTTTTTTCCTTATCCATTTCCTCCTCAGGGAAAGTGGAATGGAACATAATATCGTTGAAAAGATCTAACGTCCTATCGAGATATGGGTTTAGAAAAGAAGCATGTACGCAAGTATATTCTTTTGTGGTATAGGCGTTTAAATCTGCTCCAACACTTTCCAATCGGTTTAAGATCTGGTTGGTGCTGCGTTTTTCGGTCCGCTTAAAAATTAAATGTTCAATAAAATGTGCTAAACCTGCTTTATTTTCAGGTTCATCGCGAGACCCTGTATTGATGATAATGCAAGCGTGAGATATGGCTGAGGCCGAAGGCACATGCAATAAGCGTATGCCGTTTGGCAAGGTGTGAACATTGTATTCCATTGAGGGGCAAAGATAAGGCTAATTGCTTACAAAGCCTCCGTATCGGGGTATTGCAATTGTAAAGCGGAAATCAATTTATCCTTAGTTGGCCTTTTTAGAACTAAAAAAATAAAATTAGCTACACCAAAAATTAAAAAGAACGAATTATGCGTCATAAAAAAGCCTACGATATTAAAAAGTGCGCCACCTTCTAAAAGTGCTGAACTAATGATGAAGGCACTTTGATACATATTGATCTTCGTATCAGCCGTGGCAGATTTATCTATTTTAGAAATTAAATTTCTGTAAAAGAAAATGCTTCCTGATATGGTAATCAGTCCCATAATCGGGAATATAGGGTTAAAAGGTGCTGTGGTTTGTGGATTGGCATCAAAAAACATGATTTCGCGGTTAAGGAAAATGGTTATCAATGCAAAGAGGAAAACGCCAGAGCATAGTGCGAGGTGGATGATTTGGAGTGTTTTTAGTTTGGTGTTCATTGTGTGGTTTTATATAAATTATGGTTAAAAAAGATCCGTCATTGCGAGGCACGAAGCAATCTTAATGCATACGCTAGTAGCGATCGTTGTAAGATTGCTTCGTCGGCTGAAAAGCCTTCTCGCAATGACGAATTTATTGTGATTATTTCTCTATTCCTTCCAACGAAAACAAAAAGGCCCAGCGTAATGCCACATCCTTTAAATAGTCGAAACGGCCGGATGCACCACCATGGCCAAATTCCATATTGGTTTTAAGCAGCAGTACGTTTTTATCAGTTTTGGTTGCTCTCAGTTTGGCTACCCACTTGGCAGGTTCAAAATACTGCACCTGGCTATCGTGCAAACCTGTGGTAACCAGCATATTCGGGTAAGCTTTTTTCTCTACGTTTTCGTAAGGAGAATAGCTTTTCATATAATCGTAAGCGGCTTTTTGTTTCGGATTTCCCCATTCGTCAAACTCATTTGTGGTTAACGGAATACTTTCATCCAACATCGTATTGATTACATCCACGAAAGGAACGTCAGCAATAATACCATTCCATAAATCAGGGGCCATGTTTGCAACTGCACCCATCAATAAGCCTCCAGCGCTACCTCCATGTGCATACAAATGGCCTTTTGAAGTATATTTTTGATCAACGAGGTACTCGCCCGCCGAAATAAAATCGGTAAAAGTGTTTTTCTTTTTCATCAGTTTACCATCTTCATACCATTGACGTCCCATTTCCTGCCCACCACGGATATTTGCAATAGCGAAAACAAAGCCACGGTTTAGCAGACTTAATCTAGGCGAAGAGAAATTTGCATCCGTACTCGATCCGTAAGAGCCATAAGCGTAAAGCAATAATGGGGCATGCCCGTTCTTTTCGAAGCCCTTTTTATAAACCAGTGCGATAGGGATTTTTGTGCCATCTTTTGCGGTAGCGAAAACCCGTTCGGTTGCATAATCCTTCGGATCGTAACCACCAACAATTACCTGTTGCTTCATCAGTTTCTTATCCTTTTTTTCAAGATCGTAATCGTAAACTGAGCTTGGTGTAGTTAAAGAGGTATACGAATAACGTAAGGTTTTGCTGTTATATTCTGGGTTTGCACCAACACCAGCTGCATAAACAGGCTCATCAAACTTGATATAATAATCGCTGCCATCTTTTTTAAGCACCCGCAATTCGGTTAAACCATTTTTACGTTCAGAGAGAACCAGGTGATCTTTAAATTCTTCTCCATATTCTAATAATACGTCTTTTCGATTCGGAATAACCTCCTTCCAGTTTTCTTTTTCTGTTTTATCCAAAGGACATTCCATCAAACGGAAATTTTTTGCGTTCCAGTTGGTTACGATGTAAAATTTATCATCTACAGGCAAAATATCGTATAAAACATCCTTTGAACGGGGAGAAAACACTTTAAAGGCTGCTTCAGGATGATCGGCATCAATCATTCTATATTCGGTAGTTAGTGTGCCCTGCGATCCGATGAAAATATAACGGCCATTTTTTGATTTCATTATGCCGATATAGTTGCTATTGTCTTTTTCATTGTAAACAACGGCGTCTGTTTTGGCATCGGTACCAAGGGTATGTTTTTTGATTTTTTCGCTTAGTAGCGTAACCGGATTTTTTGACGTGTAAAAGAATGTTTTATTATCGTTAGCCCAGGCTACCCCTCCTTCTGTATTGGTAATGGCATCTTTTAAGATTTCGCCAGTTTCTAAATTTTTAATGTTAATGGTGTACTGGCGGCGTGAAACCTGATCTACACCAAAGGCTAAAAGTTTATTGTCGGGACTGATGCTAAATCCAGTCGCGCTGTAATAGGCATGTCCTTTTGCCAGCTGATCTACATCCAGCAAGATTTCTTCAGCTGCAGATAAACTTCCTTTTTTGCGGCAGTATTTAAAATATTGCTGTCCATCTTCTGTCCGTGAATAATAATAATAACCGTTTTTAAAAACCGGAACTGATTCGTCTTTTTCTTTGATCCTAGCTTTCATTTCCTTAAACAGATCAGCCTGAAACTGATCGGTACTTTTTAGCATGGTGTCCAGGTAAGCGTTTTCGGCCTTCAGGTAGTTTACAACCTTTATGCTGTCGGACCCTTTTTTAAAATAATCGATCATCCAATAGTAATTATCTACTACGGTATCGCCATGTATTACTCTTTGGTGCGGAATAATCTCCGCTATGGGCGCCTTTGCATCAGGCCACTTTATTGTTTTCATTTCTTTCTTTTGAGGGTGATTACAGGCTGTAATTGCGCTAAGCAATATAAGGCCGGGTAAGATACGTTTCATAGTGGTTTGATTTAGGTTCAATTGCAATTTAATAATTTAGTTCAATAGTTCATTAGCCATTAGTTTATTGGTGGTATGGGGGTTAACTGGTTAATTGTTTAAATCGGTTAATTGTGTTCCTAGCAACTGTCAATTTAAAACTGTTAACTGTTTATCTGTTAATCGACGCCAAACGCCAAACTCCCAACTCCAAGCTCAATGATTCATTCGTTAGCATGTTGCAGAAGGAAGCGATTAATTATTACATCGCATAAATAGACTCACGACTTGGGACTTCAGACTCAGGACTCCCAACTAATTATCATTTTCGCAAAAATCCATTACGCCTGTGGATAATCATTTGATTTAGAAAAATTGATGTTAAATTGCCACATCCAAACGGTTTAAAGATCATAATGAAATTAGGGTACAAAAAAATAGTTGTTAAAGTTGGTTCAAATGTAATTACGCAAGCGAATGGTTTGCCGGATGAAGCAAGGATTAAACACCTTGTAAATCAACTGGCCGACATTAAAAAGCAGGGTATTGAAGTAATTTTGGTGTCTTCGGGAGCAGTGGCTTCGGGCAGAAGTTTGATCAAAGTATCCGAAAAACAGGATGCGGTAACTACCCGACAGCTATTGGCGGCTATTGGTCAGGTGAAACTAATCAATACCTACTCCAATTTCTTTGCTGCGCACAGTATACAATGCGCGCAGGTTTTGGTAACCAAAGAAGATTTCCGCGATAGGGCCCATTATTTAAACATGAAAAACTGCTTACAGATTTTACTTCAGAACGAAGTAATTCCGGTGGTGAATGAAAATGATGTGGTTTCGGTAACTGAACTGATGTTTACCGATAACGATGAACTGGCCGGATTAATTGCTTCGATGTTAAATGCCGATGCGCTGATTATCTTGTCGAATGTAAATGGCATTTATAACGGCGACCCGAAAATTGAAGGTTCAGCTGTTATTGAGGAAATTAATGGTTCAGTTGCTAATTTGGCCTCTTTTATCCAAACTGGTAAATCGCAATTTGGCAGAGGTGGAATGATTACTAAGTCGACTATGGCGCAAAAAGTGGCTAAATTGGGCATTTCTGTACATATCGCTAATGGAACGAAAGACGATGTGCTAATTTCTCTGTTAAATAATGATCTGGTACATACCCGTTTTGTGCCCGAAAAAAGTAAATCGGGTAAGAAAAAATGGATTGCCCATTCAGAAACCGCTGCTACAGGGGTAGTTAAACTAAATAATGGCGCTAAAACCGTGCTAACCTCCGGTAAAGCAACAAGTTTATTGCCCGTAGGGATTATCGAAATCCAGACTGACTTTTTAAAGGGTGATATTATTAAAATTATCGATGAAAAAAATAACCTGATCGGATTGGGTATTGCAGAATATGGTTCTGATAAAGCCAGAGAACGCATCGGACAGAAAAAGCAAAAAGCGCTTGTGCATTACGATTATTTTTACTCGGCTATTTAAGCTGAAAAATTAAAGCAGAAAGCCAAAGTATACGTTGGAAAAGGTTATTTGCCAAAATATTTGATACTAAATGAATACAATTAAACCAAACTATAATGATTACGGACTTTCTAATTCAATGAATATAGAATTGCGGAAAATTGTAGAATCTCAACTTATTGAAGATTTAATATTTTATGGTATAGATACGGTAGATGTGAGATTTGATTGGTCGAATTCATGTATTGAAGGTCATGATGGAGAGTATTTCGGCAGCTATTTAGAAAATTATTCAGGAATTTTAGTTTTTGATAAAATGGAGAATTTACTCGCTGATGGTTGGATGGACTTCATAGATGGACCAAAATTAGTTGTCTATTGGAATTTTATTGAAACTTGGAAGGGAAGTCAGAGACTGGCAGAAAAATCTACACCCAGCGTTCCAAAGCATGTATTGGATAAGATTAATAAAATTTAGCGCATTGGATGTAGGTTCATAAAAAGGACCAAATTCTTCGTTTCCTCTGTGAAAACTTGGTGCCCTCTGTGGTAAAAAAGAAAAAAATGGATTACAAACAATACTTCGAAAAAGCAAAGCAAGCTAGTCGCACTTTGATTAGCGTGGGCAAAGAAACAACAGATGCTGTTTTAAAGGAATTGGCTGTGGCTTTAGTGGCTAATACGGCTGAAATTCTTGCAGAAAACGCTAAAGATTTAGCTAAAATGCCCATCGAAGACCCTAAATACGACAGGTTAAAGTTAAGCGCAGCACGTATTGCAGATATTGCAAATGACATGAAAAATGTTGCAGGTTTAAATAGCCCGTTAGGTAAAATCCTTTCTGATAAAACATTGGATAACCAACTTCATATCCAAAAAGTGAGCGTGCCTTTGGGTGTTGTTGGTGTAATTTACGAAGCTCGCCCCAATGTTACGGCCGATGTATTTTCACTCTGCTTTAAAACCGGGAATGTTGCCGTATTAAAAGGTGGAAGTGATGCCGAATTTTCTAATCTCGCGATTGCAAAGGTAATACATCAAGTATTGGATAATCATAAAATAAACCGCGATATTTTAACCTTGTTGCCTGCAGAAAGGGCCGCAACAGAAGCTTTGCTAAATGCGAGGGGTTTTGTTGATGTGCTGATCCCCAGGGGGAGCCAATCATTAATCAATTACGTCCGCGAAAATAGTAAGATCCCTGTTATTGAAACCGGAGCGGGCATTGTACATACTTATTTTGATGAATCGGGTGATTTAGAGAAAGGTAAAGCAATTATTTTCAATGCCAAAACCAGAAGGGTAAGTGTATGTAATTCTTTAGACTGTGTGTTAATTAACGAAAATAGACTGGATGATCTTCCTGCACTTTTATCTCCTTTAGCTGATGGAAATGTAGAATTATATGCGGATGAAAAAAGTTATGAAGTATTAAAATCTTCTTACCCACCTCACTTACTAAACAAAGCCACGCCTGAACATTTTGGGACAGAATTTTTGTCGTTAAAATTAGCGGTTAAGGTTGTTGGAAATTTAACTGCTGCACTAAACCACATTGCTGATTATAGCTCGAAACACAGTGAAGCCATTATTTCTGAAGATGCTGCTAATATTGCTCAATTTTTAAATGAAGTAGATGCAGCTGCGGTTTATGCCAATGCCTCTACCGGTTTTACAGATGGCTCACAGTTTGGTCTTGGTGCCGAAATCGGGATTAGTACACAAAAACTTCATGCCCGTGGGCCAATGGGTTTAGAGGAATTAACGAGTTATAAATGGGTGGTGCGAGGTGACGGGCAAGTGAGGGGCTGATAGATTTATTGTCATTCTGAGGAATAATTTATTTTATAAAAATCAATATGAATGACGTATATATTTAATTTTTTGCCTTGTGGCGCAGTCTTGCTTCGGCTCGCCGCCGCCGAAGGGCTCTTTCTTTTTGGCATCAAAAAGAAACAAAAAATGCCGGCTGAAAATTTTTCTTTCAAAGCCAGTAGGATGGCAGGGGCAGTGGAGCCCGAAAAATTTGTTAGGCCGGATTTATGTAGAACGGAGATGTGGTGCTTTGGCCTAGCTGGACGGGAAATGCATACTTCCTCAAACTGCTCATTAATAAACAATTACAAAATAACGTCAATGGTAGCGCAGCGAAGAATCTCTAAGCCTTTGGTTCATAGTCTCAATAGATCATGGTTTAATAGCCGCAATGGTCATCAGCTATGAACCAAAAGACCATGAACTATTAACCCAATGAACAACTAAACTACAACTCAAAAACCGCTCCCCTTTCAGGAACTTCAACATTAAAACCATCTTCCTGTAGCGACAGCGATAAGCTTTGCAGGCTTTTATCTTCGCCATGCACCAGGAAAACTTTTTTAGGCTGACCGGTTTGCTTAATTGTTTTTACCAGGTCGTTATGATCGCCATGGCCACTTAATAAATCGGTTTGGCGGATAGTCGCATATACCATCATTTCGCGGTCTTTAATCCGCACAATCGGCGCACCACTTAGTAGTTTGTAACCTAATGTTCCTTTTGCGCAGTAACCTATAAAAAGAATGGTGCAGTAATAATTCTGTATGTTATAATACAAGTGATCCTGAATCCTTCCACCTTCTAACATACCTGCAGATGAAATGATAATGCAAGGATCAAAATAATTGGAAACATCCTTGCTTTCTTTCATGGTTTGGACATAAGCCAGGTGCTCAAATTCAAACTCATCTCCCATGGTCTGGTAAAAATCTTTTGCTTCCTGATTCACCAGGTTATGGTGTTTGCGGTAAACCTCTGTAGCTTGAATCGCCATAGGGCTATCCACAAAAATCTGAACCGGAGGTAATAGTTTTTTAGTGAATATCTGATTTAAGGCAAATACCAGCGATTGTGTTCTACCGATACTAAATGCAGGAATAATCAAGCGGCCTGGGCTTTTAATACAGGCTTCTGTAATTTCCTGCACCAGACGTTCTTCCAATGTCTGATCTTTGGTGTGCATTCTGCCACCATAAGTAGCCTCGCTTACCACATAATCCACTTCAGGCAATGGTTCTGGATTAACCAAAACAGGATAGTTTTCTCTACCAATATCGCCGGTAAAAGCTATTTTTTTCTCAACGCCGTTATCATTTATGGTTAAAATAGCAGCTGCAGCACCCAACAAATGGCCAACAGGTACAAAAGTTAAGCTAATATCGCCATTGATTTTGAACGGTTTGTTAAAGGCAATGGTTACAAAACGATCGATCGTATCCATTACGTGCTTGTGCAGGTACAATGGTTTTGGTCCGCTGAAATTGCCGCGTTTTGTACGGGGTTTTCGACCGGCCTTTCTTAAAAATAGTTCAACAGAATCAAACAACAATATTGAAGTTAAATCGGCAGTTGGTGGCGTACAAAGCACCTGACCATCAAAACCCATTCGAACCAGTGTAGGTAAATTACCAGAATGATCGATGTGTGCGTGGGTTAAAATTACCAGGTTAATGCCTGCCGGATCGAACGGAAATTGTTGATTTTCTTCCTGATAGGTTTCCTTTTCATAGTCTAATCCGCAATCTACCAGTATTTTATAATGTCCAATTTCGAGTAAGTGCATACTCCCTGTTACCTGTTGAGCTGCGCCCCAAAACGTTAACTTCATCTTCTTATCTATCGCGTAAATTCTTTAGCCGTAAAGTAATATAAATGATGGGATTTTTAAACAATCAGGCGTAATTTTTTAATTATAGTTGATTAACTTCTCTGAATTTAAGGCTCTTCAATATTTCGCTTTTTGCTTCTTCCGAAAAATCTTCTAAATCGGCAGTAGTAATGATTTTATCTATAAGCAAAGCCATTACAGTATCGAAAAACCATGAATTTTTAAGCCCGTCGTATCTTCTGGCAATGTGTTTATCAAAATCTTTTACAGCAGTAAAAATTTTATAATAATCATCTCTGTTGTCTTCAGGCTGTTGCGTTTTCCATTGGTCTAAAATTTCGGAGAATACCTGCATTTCCTTTTTTAGTTCCCGTTGTAAAGCTACTTCGAATAATTTTCGGGCAACGTTATTGTCTGCTTTTGAAAAATCCATAGGTTAAACTTATTAGGATAAAGATAGCAAAGTCTCGAATATGGCTTAGTTACCTCAACAAAAAGATTTTATCTTTGTAAGAAAATATCAGTTATGCAAGAACCTTTCGACATCGAAATCGGACCGATCAACTATTCAGTTTTCCCTGAAGGAAATGATTCTTATACCATTTTTAAAGATGGTAGAGAATACATTCAGATTCAAAAAGATACCTCATCGATCTGGTTAAAAATGGATTATAAAACCGAATTGCCAATTTTTGAGGAAGACGAAGAAGTGAATGCAATTGGCCAGGCGATTGAAAAATACGTGCCTGAAGAAGATGATGAGGAAGAAGAATTGTAATTTTATAAAAGAGGCCCGATTTTTTAAAACCGGGCCTTTTGCTTATTCAATGTTTACCTTGTACAGTTTGCGGTCCAGGTTTGGCCATCTTTTACAACCAGAATTTTAAGGTTGCTGGCATCAATACTAATACCTGTTAAGCCTGAGCCTACGCTCACATAACTGTTATCGCCAGTTTTTTCAAACTTTACACCTGTAATATCAGGAATGTTGTTGCCAAAGTAAAAGTTATACGTTTCGCCAACTTTGCTCACGGTTACTTTACCATCAGAACTGTTAATAGTTGTTTCGCCATTACGGTAAGAAACCGTTCCTTTGTAAGTACCCACGAAGAAATCTTTATCTGCTGGATCAGTATCTTTTTTACATGATACCATTACTGTTAATGCTATTAAAAGCATACTGAAAATTTGGACTGTCTTTTTCATCTCTTTCACTTTTTTGTTTTAAATAGGGTTGAATAATGTAACAGCCCTATGACAATGACTATGCCAAAGAAGGTTGTAGACCGCATAAATCAAGGTGATTTAGGAAGTTGATTTGAATTTTAATTAACTGAAATTTAGATGTTTATATCTGTTTGATGTTTTTGTGGCTATTTTTTTTTCGGATAGGAAATAATAGGAGCAGAACAGTGTATCCTTTTTAGAATAATCGTTATTAATGGACAGGTTTTTTTAAAATTTTTCTAATTCTTTTATCCAATTCATTGGGATCACTTTCAAATGTATCTTCAAAACTTTTTCCAATCTCGGAAGCTTTGTTATCCTTAGAAATTTTATAAATGCTGTAATTATTCGTGCCAGATAAACCGTAAGATACAACAACATGGTGTTTGCGGTTGTATTCCGGATTTACAATTTTTTCGAAATTTTTAACCCTGTTGATCTTTTTGTTTTTAGGATCAATCAGAAATAAATAATAAAATGCATTGCCGCCCCTTGCGCCTGTTTCTGAAAAGATAAGTACATCTTTAATGCCATCGCTATTATAGTCCTCGTAGGAAATATTATCATTGATCAGCTTTACATAAATCTTTTGTTTCCAAAATACCTGATCTGTTTTTAAGCCAATTTTGCCGAAATAAATATTGGCGTTTATATCCTCTCCGAGTGGTTCTTTCTCGTTTGCCCCATGTTGTATGGCCAGCACGTAGCTTTTATCTTGAAATGGATAAATGTATTGCCATGTTCCTTTTGCATTAGGTTTTTTAAATATCTTTTGTGCAAACGAATAGCTGGAAATAAATATAAAGCATAGAAAAAATATCCTGTTCATGTTTGGCATTTTTACAATTGGTTATATGTTACATTTCAGAAAGTTTTCGGGAAAGTTCTTCTGTCATTTCATCAAGTGTAAACAGTTGTCCCCAATTAAATTTCTTCCAAACCGTTTTTGGTTTATTGGTTTTATCGCTAAACATGTTGCCGCCAGAGGTTTCACTTTTTTTTCGCGTAGAAAAATTAATGCTCGTAATGGTTTCTTCTCCTGAAGATCGGCTATAGCTCCCGATATCAAAGCCGATCAGTTCCATTTTTTGGTTTTGGAACCTGAAAGTATAATCGAGGTTGCTTACTTCGTAAGAACCGCAGCTTAACCAATACTGATAACTTAAAATGAGCGCACCGTTCATTATGGCTATTGCCCCTGTTTCTTGTAAAGGATCAGCCAAGCAAGTGCTAACTGTATCATTTTCGGTTGGTATAAATTTCGAGTTTTGAACCTGTAACTGGTATTGACCTGGTGTTTTAAAGAGCACCAAAAGCATGCGTGGATTAACATTCAGTTTATCTCCGCCCATCCGGTCGTTTTTTATAATGTTTTTAGGGTTTGTATTTTGGATAATGATCGCTTCATCAGGTAAATTATCTTTATTTAAATCGCCTTTGGCCTGATAAATTACTTTCCACCCTTTTGGGATAAATGCGTTTGTACTGACACCTGTTTTTGGGATTTGAGGATGATGATCTGTTTGTGCATATAGATGCAAAGAAATTAGCGAGAATAGGATGATTATAATGTATTTCATGGATGATGGTGATGAGCGCTTAATAATAAAAATTGCGATCTGATTTTGGGATTTTTAGTTCAGCCTTTCCAGGAGCAAAATCATCCATTTTGGGGATGGTTTTAAACGGATATTTAAAGTTGTAAAAATTATCTTTTGGTATTTTTTTGTTTTCATCACAGGTTCCGTAAGTGTAAGCCACGCTCACTTGCTTGGTAGAGAAATTAATATCGTATTTGTAATCAAAATCGCAGGTATCATAGTCGTTCATGGTAGAGCCGATCACAAACCAATCGTTATTTTGATAACGGTAAATGTTTTTCCATGTGCTGTAATGCCTGCTGTTGTGGTTAAAGGTTTGCTCCGTAATCAGCGTATTATTGCTAATTTTTATCGAGAGGTTTACGCCGGCATCAATACAAAAACCACAATCTTTATTGCTCCGCAAAATGGTACTGTTGCTTTTCCATAGTTTAATTTTGCCATCAACCTGTTTACAGATGTAGAGCATTCTTTTTAAGCCGTCTCTTCCATCGGGTTTATCGGTATCAAAAGCATATACAACTTCTTCAACGCCATCTTTATCTAAATCGCCCCTGGTTTCGAGAACCATTTTATAATTTTTGGGTAGATTAAAATCGGCCATGGTTTGGCTGCTACACTTAAGGACTATTAATAAGGTAAAAAACGTAAGGGATATTTTTTTCATAGCGGATATTTGTAGATCAATAAACATAATGCTTATTATGGTAACAAATAAATTTAACCGTCAATTTTTCAAAAAGAACGGGCCATTTATCCCGCCCAGCCATCTCTATCCAAACTCCTGTAATTAATGGATTCGGCCAGGTGCTCGAGCGCTACATTTTCGCTTCCGGCTAAATCGGCAATGGTTCGGGCTACTTTTAAAATCCTATCGTAAGCGAGTGCGGATAAACCCAACCTTTCCATGGCGGTTTTTAAAAGCATAATTCCATCCTCATTAATCTGGCAGACTTTGCGGACCATTTTAGGACTCATTTGTGCATTATAATGCAGTTCTGGTTTATCTGCAAAACGTTTATCCTGAATTTCCCGTGCTTTAATTACGCGATTTCTAATAACGTCGCTTTTTTCAGCATCGTCTGAAGAGGCTAAAGAAGTAAAATTAACAGGTGTAACCTCTACGTGCAGATCAATGCGATCTAAAAGTGGACCTGAAATTTTGCTTAGGTATTTTTGCACTACGCCTGGTGCGCAAACGCAATCTTTTTCGGGGTGGTTATAAAATCCACATGGGCAGGGGTTCATAGATGCTACCAGCATAAAACTGGCCGGATATTCTACCGAAAACCTCGCTCTTGAAATGGCAACTTTACGATCTTCCAGAGGCTGGCGCATTACTTCTAAAACGGTACGTTTAAATTCAGGCAATTCATCCAGAAACAAAACGCCGTTATGTGCCAGCGATATTTCTCCTGGCTGCGGGTTGATTCCGCCGCCAACGAGGGCCACGTCGCTAATGGTATGATGGGGCGAACGGTAAGGACGCGCGGTCATCAAAGCATCTGCTGCAGAAAGCTTTCCAGCTACAGAGTGAATTTTCGTGGTTTCGAGCGCTTCGTTTAAATTTAAGGGAGGCAAAATGGTAGGCAGGCGTTTAGCAAGCATGGTTTTTCCGGCTCCAGGCGGACCGATCAATATTACATTATGTCCTCCGGCAGCGGCAATTTCGAGTGCGCGTTTAATATTTTCCTGCCCTTTAACATCTGCAAAATCGTGTTCGTAGTTGTTAATGTTTTTTAAAAATTCTTCTTTGGTATCTACTTTAACCTCTTCTAATGCTTCTGTTTTATTAAAAAAAGCCGCTACCTGTGCAAGATTTTCTACGCCATAAGCGGCTAAACCATCAACAATGGCCGCTTCGCGTACATTTTGTTTAGGCAGGATAAAGCCTTTAAAACCATCTTGTTGTGCCTGTGGCAATGGGTAAAGCACCCTTTATAGGCTGGATACTTCCGTCTAAGGAAAGTTCGCCCATAATGAAATAGTTCTCCAATTCATCATTGGGAATTTGCCCTGATGCGGCTAAAATGCCGATGGCAATGGGTAAATCATAGGATGAGCCTTCTTTTTTAATATCGGCAGGTGCCAAGTTGACCACGATTTTTTGCTTCGGCATACGCAAGCCCGAAATGTTAATGGCACTGGCCACACGTTGCAGACTTTCTTTTACCGCATTATCTGGCAGACCTACCATGTAGTATTTGGTACCGCCACTGATATTCACTTCGATGGTTATGGTTAGTGCATTTACACCATAAACAGCACTCCCGTATGTTTTTACAAGCATTAATTTTTTATTAAATAAAAGCAGGATGTAAATTATTCGGGACGAATAGTGATTTATGCTAAGATAATAATTTTTTAGTTTATTGACTAAAATTATAGCACTTTGCGATATCCCCTGACGGGCTTTTAATTAAGGAAGAAAACTGATAGCGCTATTTGATTTTGAGTTCTAGTTAAGCTAAGCAACAAACTTGGTTAAATAAACCTGATTGTACGAATGCCGATTTTTCTATCGGCAGCAGGAAAAGCAGGACTGTAGCCCGCTATGGAAAGCTGAACACTCATTTCCAAAACCTATAAACCAAAAATCCCAACCATTTCTGATTGGGATTTAAATATTTGCAATATGTTATTTTTGCTTTAAACTTTCAGCTAAAACCTATCTTCCAAACGGCATTTTAGGCATGCCTTTCATCATTGCTGCTGCGGCTGCCGGGTTAGAAAACTGCTTCATCATTTTACGCATATCTTCAAACTGTTTAATCAGCTTGGTTACTTCTTCTACCTTACTGCCCGATCCTTTTGCAATACGCAAACGGCGACTTTGTTGAATGCTATCTGGATTTTCTTTTTCGAACGGGGTCATCGAATTAATGATGGCTTCGATTGATTTAAAAGCATCATCCTGGATATCCACATTCTTCATCATTTTACCTACACCAGGAATCATGCCCATCAAATCTTTCATATTACCCATTTTCTTGATCTGCTGGATCTGGTTATAGAAATCGTTGAAGTCGAATTTATTTTTACGGATTTTTTTCTGAAGTTCTGCGGCCTCTTTCTCATCGAACTGCATCTGCGCACGCTCAACAAGTGAAACCACATCACCCATACCCAAAATACGTGATGCCATACGATCTGGGTAGAAAACATCAAGTGCTTCCATTTTCTCGCCGGTACCGATAAATTTAATCGGTTTGTTTACCACCGATTTAATTGAAAGGGCAGCACCACCACGGGTATCACCATCTAATTTTGTCAGAACAACACCGGTAAAATCTAAACGGTCGTTAAATACTTTGGCTGTATTTACTGCATCCTGACCAGTCATTGAATCTACTACGAATAAAATCTCATGAGGATTGGTTTGGGCTTTCACCTCCGAAATCTCGTTCATTAACGATTCATCAATAGCCAAACGACCGGCGGTATCGATAATAATAACGTTGTTTCCGTTTTGTTTACCGTGCGCAATACCTTCCAGGGCAATACCTACAGGATCTTTCGAATCGCGGTTAGCATAAACCGATACGCCAACAGAAGTTCCCAAAACCTCTAACTGATCTACCGCTGCCGGGCGGTACATATCGCCGGCAACCAATAAAGGTTTTTTACCCTTGCCTTTTAAGTGTAATGCCAGTTTACCTGCGAAGGTGGTTTTACCCGCACCGTTTAAACCTGCAATTAATATAATGGTAGGATTTGCTTTGGTATCTAACTCGGTAACTTCGCCACCCATTAAGGCCGCAAGTTCGTCGTTCATTATTTTGGTAAGCAACTGACCCGGAGAAACAGCTGTTAGTACATTTTGTCCTAACGCTTTTTGTCTCACATCATCGGTAAATGCTTTTGCTGTTTTATAATTTACGTCGGCATCCAATAACGCTTTGCGGATTTCTTTCATGGTTTCTGCCACGTTGATTTCCGTAATGCTGCCTTGTCCTTTTAATACTTTAAATGCTCTGTCTAGCTTGTCCTGTAAATTATCAAACATAATTGGGTACAAATTTTTGTAAATGCAAAGATATTGTTTTTTTGCCTAAAAGAGAGTTCAATCGTAATTAAACGGCAATTTTAAGGTCTGATTATTAAAAATATAGCCATTTAAAAATTAAATGTAATGCAAAAGTTACATTAATACTAATAGATTAGTATTGCTATTAATAAATTAGTAGTATGTTTGTTTATCAATTTTTACAATATGATCAAACTAGCAAAAAGAGAAGAACAAATTATGCAGGTGTTTTGGGACGTAGAGAAGGCCTTTATCAGGGATATTATTCCTTTGCTGCCCGAACCTAAGCCTCATTATAACAGTGTAGCTACGATGGTGAAAATTTTAGAGGAAAAAGGATTTTTGGGTCATGATGTAATTGGCAATATGTTCTGTTACTTCCCGGTTATTGGACGGGAAGAATACCAAAAGCATGCGTTAAAGGATGTTGTAAGCCAATACTTCGACAATTCTTATCCGCGTATGCTGGCTTTTTTTGCTAAAGAACAAAATTTATCAGAAGACGAATTAACTGAAATTGTTAACCTCATTAAAACAAAGAAACCATGATGTTCTACGTGTTGAGTGTGGCCCTGATTTTAACAGGTTGCCTGGTATTTTATAAGCTCTTGTTGCAAAATGAAACCTTTTTTCCTTTAAACAGATACGTATTGCTGGTTTGTTTGGTACTTTCTTTTAGCCTGCCTTTAATGCCGGTGCCAGCACAATTTTCATTCAGAAAAGCAAATGTAGAGGCACCAATTATTATTAATGAACCAGTGGCACCTGCGGTTGGCGTACCTCAGCAAAAGCCGGCGGTAACGGCTACAACCAGCACGGAAAACAATGAGAAGGGTTCTTACTTTAAAGATATTTCTATCCTAAAGCTGGTTTTATGGGCTTATTGGCTTGGGGTAGCCGTATTTGCAATCAATTTTGTTTTTCAGCTTTTTGTTTTGCTCTATCGTGCTTATTCTCGACCTGTAATTATTGATGGCCGTTTCAGAATTGTTGAACTGGCAGGCAATCAGGCACCCTGCTCGTTTGCCAATAACATTTTTATCAATCCCGAAAAGTATGATTGGGATACCTACAACCAAATTATCCTGCACGAAAAAATCCATATCCAGCAAGGGCATAGCTATGATATTTTGATCGCCGAACTGGCCTTGGTTTTTCAGTGGTTTAATCCTTTTGCCTGGATGTACAGGAAGGCGATGGAAGACAACCTCGAGTTTTTGACGGATAATGAACTGCTGGCCAACTCTGATATAGAGCCTGCCAGCTATCAAATGAGCCTGGTAAAAGTGTCGGCCCCACATTTCCCAGCCAGTTTGACCACGAACTACAATCAATCCATCCTTAAAAAAAGATTAGTTATGATGAACGCAAAAAAATCAAACGTAAATTCTACCTGGAAATACCTCTTTATTGTGCCATTATTTTTGGTATTTATCGCTTTCCTTAACGAGCCGATGGCTTATGGAAAAAATGATAGTCAGGTAAAAAAGAGTGAAAAATTTCAATTAATGGAGAACGATGGCACCTGGTTTGCCACCATTAATGGAGATAAAGTAAATATCCGTTTCGAATCAGACGAAGACGGCAAAAACAATAACAGCAGCCAGTCTTTTTCGATGGCAGAGCTTAAAAACCTGCCAAGAGGAAGTGAAGGAACATTCTCGGTAACCCGCGATGCCGGCACCATGAATTTTACCGGGAAATTTGAAAACAATACCGGCATGGGGACTTACAAATTTAATTCTAATGCAGATTTTACCAGTTATCTTACTAAAGAAGGCATAACCAATATCAAGACAAAAGATAACCTGGTATTTTTTATGATCAATGTAAAGAGAAACTATATTGCCGGGATAAAAGCATTGGGTTACGATGGTATTTCTAAAGATAACCTGATCCCTTTGGTTGCATTGAATGTAACTCCTGAATACATTAAATCGTTAAAAACAGCCGGTTTGACAAATGTAACCCTGGGCGAGCTGATTCCGCTAAAGGCTTTAAATGTAGATGCTGATTTTGTAAAAGGCATTAAAGAATCTGGTTTTACCAAAATAACGGCCGATAAAATGATCACCCTTAAATCGCAGGGCATTACGGGAGAGTACCTGAAAAATGCAAAATCGGCTGATGAAGAAAGCCGTGCAGCGAATGCACAGATAAGCCCGACAAAAGCCAGCCCAGGTAAAACTCCTCAGAAAAATACAAGAGAAGATGCTGATGAGGATGAAAAACTAAATAAATTGATTACCAGAAAAGTGATGAATATTACCCCCGATTATGCCAAAAGCTTTTCGGCTCAGGGCTTAAAAGTTTCTGAAGATAACCTGATCGCCATGAAATCCTTAGGTGTTACCGCCGATTATTATGCAGGTTTTTCTACTCAGGGGCTGAAGGTTTCAGACGATAATTTAATTGCGATGAAATCTTTAGGGGTTACTCCCGAGTATTTTGCAAGTTTTAAAACAGCTGGCCTAACAGGTTTAACCGCTGATCAGCTTATATCATTAAAATCTTTGAGTGTAGCTGCTTCTGATTTTAGCGAGTTTAAAAAACTGGGCTTTAAGAATTTAAGTGTAGATGATATCATCTCTGCAAAAGCCACCGGAACGTCTCCTGTATTTGTCGCTTCGATGAAGAAAAAGGGCCATAACTATAATTCTATAGAAGATTACATCAAAATGAAAGTGCTTGCGCTGGATTAGTTGAGCAACAACCCAATAAACCAAACCAACTATTTTTGGCGCCCAATCGCCAAAAATAGTTGTATCGGCCTTGTCCCTCCTACACAGAACAAAAATCCCTAATATTCTTAAAAAAAAATCTGCTGCTTAATGTTAAGTGGCACCAACCTTTATTGCCTTTTTAAATCCGTTCATCGCATATCCCGCATCAGAATATAATAAACCCGGAGGTTATTTAAGTTTTGGTGCAACATTTTGTTCTGTACACAGTCTTATATCCAACTAACCTAAACGAATGAAACGCTATATCCTCCCTATTTTAATATTTCTATGTACTTTCTGTAAAGCGCAGGATATTTCTAAACAGAAACATTTAGATGCAAAAAGAACGACTCAGATTCCTAAAATTGATGGTATTTTAGATGATGAATGCTGGAACAATGTGCCTGTTGCTACCGATTTTATCCAGATAAGGCCAAATCCCGGAAAAATTGAAACTCAGGATAAGCGCACCGAAATGAAGGTGATTTATGATGACGTTGCCATTTACGTTTATGCCCGCATGTACGATCATCCCGATAGCGTTTCGCACGAACTGGTTTCGAGGGATAATATTGGTAACGCGGATTTCATTTCGATTATTGTTGATCCTTTTTATGATAAAATGAACGGAAACGGATTTTTCGTTACCGCAGCAGGGGTTCAGTTTGATGCTAAATACTCGCAGGTTGGTGATGAAGACGCCAACTGGAATGCGGTATGGGAAAGTGCAGTTAAATTAGACGATAAAGGCTGGACCTGTGAAATGAAAATCCCTTATTCGGCCCTTCGTTTCTCGGGTAAGGATATCCAAAACTGGGGATTGAACTTTAGCCGCAGGATTCAGCGAAAAAACCTTCAAACTTTTTGGAACTTTGTAGACCCTAAAGTAAGTGGTTTTATCAATCAGGAAGGACTTTGGATGGGAATAAAAGATATTAAACCACCATTAAGGTTATCTTTTTCGCCATATATTTCGGCTTATGTAAACCATTACCCCGCTAATTTGCCAGGAGTAAAAAATACAAGCTCGCGTTTTAACGGGGGTATGGACGTTAAATACGGCATTAATAACAGTTTTACCCTCGATATGACTTTGGTGCCCGATTTCGGTCAGGTGCAATCGGATAACAGAATTTTGAACCTTACCCCTTTTGAGGTGAAATTTAACGAAAACCGTCAGTTTTTTACCGAAGGAACTGAGCTTTTTAACAAAGGCGATCTTTTTTATTCAAAACGGATCGGTTCCATCCCATCTTATTACGATTACAGCGGAGTGGGCAGCGATAAAATCGTAAAAGATCAAACCGAAGCCAAAGTATTAAATGCTACAAAAATTTCGGGAAGGACGGCAAAGGGCTTGGGGATCGGGATTTTTAATGCAATAACCAATAGTATGGAAACCGAGGTGGAAGATGCTCAGGGGAACGTGCGTATGGTAGAGACCCAGCCGCTAACCAATTACAACATTCTGGTTTTCGATCAATCGTTAAAAAACAATAGCTCGGCAACATTTATCAATACCAATGTGTTGAGGCAGGGTTCGGCCTACGATGCCAATGTAACGGCATTGCTGTTTAACCTGAACAATAAAGGGAACAAATACTTTGTTAATGGCGCAGGTAAAATGAGCTATTTACGGGGTAAAGAAACCAGTACAGGATATAGTTACGGGCTTAAGTTTGGCAAGCAGAGTGGTAATTTCCTCTGGAGTTATTCGCAGCAATACGCCGATGATAAATTTGACCCATCTGATTTAGGCTTTTTTACCAATAACAACTTTTTAGATCAGGTGCTGGATTTTCATTATAACGTTTATAAGCCGAGCGGTTGGTATAATCAGTTTTTAAGCTACTTTAATGTTTTATACTCGAGGAGGGCTACACCAGGTAGCTTCCAAACTTTTTCTGTAGAGGGCGGACCTTATGTTCAATTTAAAAATCTTTGGTCGGCAGAAGTAAATGGCATTTATACGGCGGCAAAAAACGATTTCTACGAATCGAGAAACGGGCAGGTATATAAAGCACCAGAAAGCTATAGCTTCGTTTTATACATTAACCCTAACCGCGCAAAAGCATATAATTTTGGCGGAAACATCCGCTACAGAGAACAGGAGCTTTTTAAAGGAAGGGAATACAATTTTTACTTTTTCCAAAACCTGCGGATAAATGATAAAATTGCTTTTGGTTTAGACCTCAATTTTAATCCTAATTACAATTATGTAAACTGGGTAACGGCACAGGGTGATAAAGCCATCTTTTCTAAATACGATCGCAGAACGGTAGAAAACTCATTTGATGCGAAATATACTTTTACCAATTTAATGGGATTTACGGTGGTATTGAGGCACTATTGGAGTGATAGAAGGAATAAGGAATATTTCCTGCTTAAACCGGATGGCAATTTAACCGATTATACCGGAGCACCGCTAAGTGGACTGGATAGAAATTACAATGTGTTTAACATCGACTTAATTTATACCTGGCAGTTTGCACCTGGCAGCACCCTTTCTGTTTCATACAAAGATGCTGCAGAAACTTATGATACCTATTATACACAGCGTTATAATAAAAACCTGAGCGGAATTTTAAATGCCCCGCAAAATAACAGCCTTTCGGTTAAGGTTTTGTATTATGTAGATTATCTTGATCTGAAGAAAAAGAGGAAGAAGGCTTAAAACCTTGATTTAAGTGGTCATCTCCTTGCCTGGGTTTAAGCCCAAGGCAAGGAGATGGAAAATATGCGCTGAGACTAAGGACTGATGACTAGGGACTTTAGACTAAACTAACGCGCTTTCCCTGGGCTTATCCCAAATTTCTTGCTAAAGGCATTGCTGAAATGCTGTACCGAAGAATAACCCAGTTCATCCGAAATATTTTTGATGTCTTTGCTGCTATCGGCGAGGAGTTCTTTTGCTTTCATCAATTTATAATCACTCAAATAACCAAAAACAGTGTTTTTAAACACTTCCTTAAAGCCATGTTTAAGTTTAAATTCGTTTATGCCTGCGGTTTTGGCCAGTTCCGTTAAAGATGGCGGATGATTGGCATTGGCCAGCAGGTATTCTCTTGCATAATAGATGCGATCTTTATCGTAGGCCGATTTAATGGCCGGATTTTCTGTTTTTTTAGCAGCCTCTTCAAAAGCCTGTGCCTGTAAGGCCAAAAGTTCTAAACATTTAGATTGTAGGAATAATAGTTTTAATCCACCTGTAAAATGGCTATTCATAATATCGTTGATGCAACTGTGCATGGCCAGGCTAATCGGCAGATTTTCTGACGAAATTTCTACCGAACGGTTGTTCATAATCTTTTCGGCAAAATTCTTTAACAGCATGCTGCTTTCGCTGGTTAAATCAATAAAACGTGCCCTTTCGAAATTTACTTCAAAAAATTTATGTGGACCTCCTGTATCAAACTCTGCCATCCCGTCAAAATCAGGACTATAAATAATATTATGCTGGTTCGCTTTAATATCCAGGCGTTTATTGGTGAGGTAATTTTCCATAATGCCTCCGCCAGTGAGCGCAAAGTGGAGCTCTACCATGTCAGGTTCATCAAAAGATTTAATGCGCAGGCGGCTTTGTTTCACCACCATATCGCCATAAACAATGTAAATACCCGAAAAAGCAATCTGTACGATCTCTGCATCGCCAAAAGGAAAGCTGTATTTATCCCTCCTTTCGGTTACCAATGGCTGATTAAATTGAGCAATGTCGAACTTACTTCCTACAACATAATATTTATCATCGCTATCGTAAATGTTTAAGGCCATAAAATCCTTTTGATATAAACTTTAATCCTTTTAGTATAAAAAGATCCGTTTGTTAGACAACTACTTTTGTTCAAAGTTACTAAACAAAAGAATACGATGCCTAAATTACCTTCATGGCTGGCCAACACAATGGAAAAAGTGATCAGCAATAAAATATATCAAGTAGAAGTTGTAGAAACCAAAATGTTAAGCAGCAACTTAAAGTGCGTTACTTTTAAAGGCGATTTTTTTGATGCCCGGTTTATTCCCGGAAATGAAGTATTGCTAAGGGTTAATGCAAACGAATACAGACATTACACTTTATCGGGCTTTGACGAGGCACACGAAACCTGTGAAGTGATTTTTTACCTGAACAGACAGGGGCCTGGCCATAATTTGGCCGTAAATATTCAAAAAGGAGACCATTTAAAACTGATTGTAGACCGTGCAAAGGTAAAATACAATGAAGCATCCAATCAACATTTCTTTTTTGGTGATGAAACGAGCCTTGGTTTGTACGAATCGTTGGGTAAAAAAGCACTAGACGAAGATGTAGAATATTTTGGGGTGCTGGAACTTCAGGAAGAAAACCTGAATTCAGTTGAACATCTTAAATTATTGATTGATACGGTACCATCTGACCTAAGCGCCCCTGCGAAAAATGCTATAACCTGGATGGACAATATGCACCCGCTATGTTGGGAGATGTGGCGAAATGCTACTTTTTACTTAACCGGAAGGGCAAAATCGGTACAGCAGTTTAAACGCTACCTAAAACAAAGGGGCGTAAGCTTTAGGCAGATTATTACCATGCCTTACTGGGAAATTGGTAAAGTTGGTGGTGGTTAAGGCTACCTCGGGAAGGTAAAGCCAAAACCTAAGGCCAGCGTTTGGTTGGCCTGGATTTTATTGGTGCCTGTATCATCATCAAATAACAATACGCCCGTTAAACTGGTATTCATAAAACGGTTAATTTTTGCGGTTAAAGCAATATCCAGCCTGTGGTCGATTTTACTTGCTTTAAAATCCTTGTAAGGAATAAACATGGCGTACCTGGCTTTCAGGTTGGTATTGGTGAAAATATCTTTGTCAAAAGCACTTACAACCTGAAAAGCCAGTTCGTTTTTAAACTTTTTGCCTTTTTCTACTGCATAAACCTCGTTTTTACTGTCGTAAACCGCAGTATCGAGTACAAAAGTTTGTCGTGCTGTACCTGTACCGATACGGGTTGAAAAATATTTAACCGGTTTGTACTCGAAACCGATTGATTCTGTTAAATAACCCGGAGCCATAAATTTTGAGATCAAAACCTGCTGTTCGTCTCCATTGCCATCCCTGTAATACCTGAAGCCTTTATCAAACTGAGATTCAAAACTTACTGACCCGAAAAAATACCAGCTTTTTGATAATTGAAATGAAGCCTTGTTATCCCAAAAAATACGGTCGTTGGTTTTCTTTTGCAGCTGATCTTTGTTTTTAATCTTTCCGTACTGCAAAACCACTTCGCTCACGTAGCTGTAACTGTTTTTGTTATACTCTGCTTTCCAGTTAACCAAGCCGCCAACGGCTACAGAGTTGGTACCCCCACCCTTCCAGTTATTGCTAAACTGCGCCTGGTTTACATTAATACCGATGCTGGTTTTGGTTTTCCAGTAATTAATTTTTGCATTAACCACCAAAGGTTTAATTTTTACTGGTTCAAAGTTTAACGGCCCCTGTCTGCTTGGCAGTGGACTGCGTTTCAATTTTATGTTCAGGTCTTTGGTGTTGATAGGAATAGTATCAATTTCCTGTGCATATAACTTGGTGGAGCAGAAACTTATAATCAGGATGATGGCAGCTAAACAGTTCTTCATTATTACAAAGAAAAAGAAAAATTTTAGAGATAAAAAGCATTTAACGAAATGATTGTCAGATTGACAATTGAAATTGAACAAAAAATAGCCTTATCAGATGGACTTGATCCAGCCATACCAATTGCCATTTTTGAGGTAATTAAGGTCGGTTTCATGATCGTAGGCTTCCTTTTCAAAAATAATGTTCCGATAAGCTAAATCGTGGTTTTGGTATCTGAAAAGGTTGATGAGGTAGTTGAGAAGATATAGGATATAAAAAGGAAAAACAAGCAGTTCTAATTGCTGGCGCAGATGAATTGTTTCATGGTTAATAATCTCCGCGTCGTTTTTAAGCCTTTCAGATTTCAGCAATATAAAAGGAAATATGGCCATGCCAGCTGCCGGAAGTTTTTTAACGATGATGATTGGCACCCTCACAGCTTATCGATGGTTATTTTAGGCAATGGAGGCAATTGTAACGCTTTCGGGTTTAACCTGTAGCTTTTATAGGCATTTCTGATAAACTGATTAAAAGAATAATCAGTTGCATCAAGAACGAATTGATAGGTTGGGCGGTATTGCTGCATAAAATCGGTCAGTTCATCATCCTTTATACCCAATACCTGGCGTACCAGGTTGGCATTAAAACGGTAATCGATCAAATCTTCACGGTAATCTTTTTCAAGGATTTTCTGCAAGTGGCGGGCATTTCTTCCCTGCCTGCTCAAAAGGTTGTAAATGGCATCTATACCTAAACCCACGCCACCATTGCCCAGGTTTAGTAAATCTTTACTGCTACCCTTCATGGTTTGATAGCGGTATTCCTGTACGTTTTTTTCGTACAGCTGCTGCGGCGTTAACCGCTTCCGTTGTATAACCACATCCCGCAACCTGATTCCTAAAGTTTTAAGCTGAAAATACATGGCAGTCTGTCCCTTAAAAACCATAGTATCTACCCCATAACCCGATAAAGCGGCCACTAAAGTATCGCCAGGGATAGCAAAAGTGCTAAATTCTCCTTTTGTATTGTTGTATAAACCATCTCCGGTACGGATATTATAAATGTACACTTTGGCCAAACGCTGTTTGCTTTCTTTATCAATAACAATTCCCTGCACAGGTTTTGTTTGTGCAAAAAGCAGCTTTGAGAGGCCTAAAACGAGAATAAGGGTGAAAAAAAACTTCATCAGACTACAAAACTACAAATATCCGGCAGGCAATGTTTGTACTTAACATTATTTAACCTTAAGCACCTGGCCTAACTTAATTCCATCTGTAGTTATTCCGTTCAGCATTTTTAACTCATCGACCGTTAAATTAAAACGTTTTGAAATATTGTACAGTGTATCTCCTTTAATAACGGTATAGGTGCCATCGGCAAGAATTGGTTTTGCACCCGGAGGAGGCGTATCAACAGGTGTAAATTTGGCTTTTTCCTGTGGAATATTCTGGTTAATTTCTGTAAAAACCCTGTCCTCGCGGGCAATTTTTTGCTTTTCGCTTTCAGATTGATCGTATTGGTAAAGCTGGTATTTTTCGATGGTATTAATCAACAAATCCGGATATTTCGGATTGGTGGCATATCCAGCGGTTTTTAAGCCTTGTGCCCAGCTTTTGTAGTCGTTTTTATCCAATTGGAAAAGAAAACTGTAACGTTTGCGTTTTAAAAACTCAGAATGATCCCTGAATGATTCGCGGGCATCTTTATACACCCTGAAACAGTCGTTTTTCTGGTCGTCATCACGAAAATAGTTTTTCCCTTTCCATTCCGAAGTACATTTAATACCAAAATGGTTGTTGGCATATTTGGCTAAATCGCTGTTTCCGCTGCCTGATTCTAAAATTCCCTGTGCTAAAGTAATACTTGCCGGAATACCGTTTGCATTCATTTCTTCTACCGCTACCCCTTTAAATTCGTCGATATAACTTAGGGTGTTATAGCTTTTGTACGAATTGTTATTGGCTTTATTGGCGGCCTTTTCGATCTGTTTATTGTTTTTCGAAAACTTACGCGAACCACAAGAGCTCAAAAAAATAAGGATTGCCGCTAATAAGATAAAATGATTGGATGAACGCATTGTATGGTGATGTTTAATCGGTTAATTGTTTAAATTGGTTAACTGTAAAGTTCGACTTTGGACTCATGACTCAAAACTTAATCTTCTGTCCTGGTTTTAAATTTGCCTTTTTGATGCCGTTTTTCTGCATGAGTTTCTTAACCGTTGTACCTTTCTTTTTTGCAAGAATACTTAAGTTATCGCCCGATTTTACAGTATAGGCCTTTGTTGTTCTTCTGCTTCTGGTGTGGTGACGGACTGGTGTGGCATAAACTGGCTCTTCATATCCTTCAGGCCTTTCATCGTATTGATAGAGCTCATATTTTTTGATCAGGCTAATTACCTGACTGGCCCAGCTTCTGCTGCTTGCATAACCGCAACGGCGGATGCCATAAGTCCAGCCTTTGTAGTCGTATTGATCGTATTTTGCAAAAAGGTCATTAAAAGGCTCACGCGTTTCCATAATCTCTACAAAATGGCTGTAGGATTCGTCCGCATTTAAATAATCGCGGTACGAAGAACGGATTTCTGCATTATTGTTAGGCCCTTTTACACCAAAATGGTTATTGAGGTGTTGTGCAATTTTACTGTTTCCGGCACCTGATTCATGTATGGCAACAGCCAAAATAACGCTCGCCGGAATTTTATGATCATGCATTAAACCTTGTGCATATTCTACATGCTCCGCAATATATTCTTCTGTGTCTTGCGCCCTGGCGATAATTCCCGATAGGAGCAGTAAACAAAAAGTAAAAATTTTCTTAGTCATGGTTAACTGTACAAATTGTTTAATTGGTTAACTGTACGATTAACCGATTAAACAATTTAACCGATCAATCTTTTATATGCTAAACTTTCTTAATTTCATTTTTGGTTAATTGCTTAACCGGCGTTGATAAATCAACTAACCGATTTAAACAGTTTCTACAATTAACCCAACTTCCTGATCACAAACAAACCATCGCGAACAGGCAATATTAATTTCTCAACCCGTTCATCTGCAGCTATTTTATCATTAAAACTAGTAATATTTCTGGTGTCTTTATCTTGTTTCTCCTGAAGTACTTTTCCACTCCATAGTACATTATCCACAATAATAATCCCGCCAGGGCGTACACGGTCAAAAATCAGATCGTAATAAGTGCCGTTATTTTTCTTGTCGGCATCAATAAAAACGATATCGAAAACTTCGTCTAAACCAGCTATTGTTGCCGTAGCATCACCCAGGATATAATTAATCTGATTGTTATATGCTGATTTGGCAAAGTTGCTGCGCACCATGTCTTCCAGCTCCTCATTAATATCAAGGGTATAAAGCAGGCCATCTTTGGTTAGCCCTTCTGCCAGGCATAGAGTAGCATAGCCTGTAAAAGTGCCGATTTCTAAAATCCTTTTCGGCGATACCATTTTGCTGAGCATGCTCAAAACCCTGCCCTGGTAATGGCCGGAGAGCATCCGTGGCATCAAAACTTTAAGGTTGGTTTCGCGGTCTATCTGCTGTAGCAGTTCGCTTTCAGGCTCACAGTAGGCAATTAATAAATCTTGTAAATCGTCGTTTATCAGGCTCATTTGTTGGTTATAAACGGTTACTTTCCATAAAATATTGTAAAATGATGGTTGCGGCAATGGTATCAACCCTGTCTTTGTCTCTTCTATCCATTTTTTTTAGCCCGCTTTGCATAATGGCCTGGTGTGCCAGCTTAGAAGTAAAACGCTCATCAACCCAGTGCCTCGGGATATCGGGAAACGACTTTTTTAACAGCGTGGCAAAACCCTTTACATGTTGTGCAGAGTCAGATGGAGAACCATCCATTTGTTTTGGATCTCCCAATACAAAAGCCTCTACCTGCTCGGTAAGCATATATTTTTTAACGTATTCGATCACATCTTTCGGATGTACCGTATCGAGCCCCGTTGCAATAATCTGCAAAGGATCGGTTACTGCAATGCCGATGCGTTTTGTTCCATAATCAAATGCGAGGATCCGCGCCATAAATGTTAAGCGTTGGGTGTTTGGCGTAAAGCGTTTACCACCGTTTAAAAAAATAAAAGCCAAAGGTAAGGTTTTTGAAATAATCGGTAAGCCTAAGAGTTAATACTTTGGTAATGTATGTGTTATTGGCTTAAAAATTGATTCGCTCCATTTTTTGGAAAGGAAAACCTGTAGTACTTAGGTATGTCCGGTCCTGCTGTATGCTTTAGCCCTCATGCTTCGGGGCTGCCGCTCCCATCAGGTTTAGTTGATACAGGCAGGTACGGTTTGGGTAAAGTTTGCAGAACGTACTATTTGATATTCCGGAAGAATTACTGACTTAGTTAAATAAGCGATAGCAGGACTTTCGGAACCGAAACGCACCAGACCTTGCTTTTCAAAATATTATTGATTCAATAAGTTATACAATTACAAGCTTTGTTTACATCAAAAGTGTGTTTCAAAAGTAAGAACGTGATGACGAATGTGTGAATCTCATATCTATTTCTTATTTTGCACCAAATGCAGTTTAAAGAAATCATAGGACAGGAAAGAGTGAAGCAACAATTGGTGCAAACGGTTAAAGAAAACCGGATTAGCCATGCACAGCTGTTTTTGTCGCCCGCTGGTTCAGGTGCTGTGCCTTTGGCCATTGCCTATGCGCAATACATTAATTGTCTTAATAAAGGCGAAAATGATAGCTGTGGCGAATGTTCGAGTTGCAGAAAATACGAACGTTTGATCCATCCCGACCTGCATTTCTCCTATCCGTTTTTTGCTTCCGCAAGCGTAAAAACTGCAGTAGATGTACTGGAAGAATGGCGGGGCATGTTAATGCAGGATCCTTATTTTGATATAGACATCTGGCGCTCAAAACTCGATGCAGCCAATAAACAGGCCAATATCAACATCGCCGAATGCCACGATATTATAAAAAAACTAAGTTATAAAGCCTTTGAGGCCGAAACCAAGGTTTTAATTATGTGGTTGCCCGAATATTTGGATAAGGCTGGTAATGCTTTATTAAAATTGATCGAAGAACCACCTGCAAATACGCTGTTTATTTTAATTGCGCAAAGTCAGGACCAGATTTTAACCACTATTTTATCAAGAACACAGATTGTTAAGATCCCGAAATTATCTTCAGAAGAAGTGACCGGATTTTTATTAAACAGCAGTGGATTAAATGAAAATCAGGCCATTGATTATTCTTTTTTGGCCGATGGAAATTTAATTGAGGCAAAAGCTTTGGCTGCGGATACCCAAAGCGACAGTTCGGGTACGTTTACGGCCTGGTTAAGGATGGGTTTTGGAAATAAAGTGCCCGATCTGATCGAATTTACCGACGAGGCTGCCAAGTGGGGAAGAGAAAACCAGAAGAATTTTTTAAAATACGGTGTAAATTATTTACGCGAGTGCTGTTTGATTTTAAGCGGAGCTGAAGAATTGGTGAAATTGCCGCCCCTTACCTTCGAAACGGCAAAAAAACTCAGCACGCACGTACTTACCTTGCCTATGGCAGAGGCCATAATCGGCGAACTGGAAAAGGCACATTACCACATTGAAAGAAATGCAAACCCGAAAATTCTGTTTTTAGATGTATCTTTACAATTGGTAAAAATTATCAAGTTTAAAACGCTCCCTGCGGGGACTCAATATATATACAATTAATATGGGATGTGGAAGTTGTTCAACAGGTGGTGGTTGCACCCCTAATGGATGCAAAAGTAATGGCTCATGTGGCACCGGTGGTTGCCAAACAATGGAAGTTCACGATTGGCTGTCTAATTTGGATATGCCCTCTAATTATAAACCTTTTCAGGTTACCGAAATCAAATTTAAAGGCTCGCGTAAAGAGTTTTTCCTTAATAACGATAACATTTACCTCGAAATTGGGGAACTTGTTGCTGTTGAAGGGCCAACTGGTGGTTTTGATGTAGGGCACGTTTCGCTTACGGGCGAATTGGTCCGCATCCAGATGAAACGCCGTAAAACGGCGCTCGATCAGGTAACTAAAAAAATCTATCGTAAAGCTACAGAGGCCGATGTAGAAAAATGGAATGCCGCCAAGGGAATGGAATGGGAAACCATGCACAAAGCCCGAAAACTGGCATTGGATTTACGTTTGCAGATGAAAATCAGCGATGTGGATTATCAGGCAGATAAAACCAAAGCCACTTTCTTTTATACAGCCGATGGCCGTGTCGATTTCCGTGAGCTGATTAAAAAAATGGCAGAAAGTTTTCGTATCCGTATTGAAATGCGCCAGATCGGGATGCGCCAGGAAGCTGGCCGTTTAGGCGGAATTGGCTCTTGCGGTCGCGAATTATGCTGCTCTACCTGGTTAACCAATTTTAAAACGGTTTCTACAGCTGCGGCCCGTTATCAGAACTTATCATTAAATACCTTAAAGCTTGCCGGTCAGTGTGGCAAATTAAAATGCTGCTTAAACTACGAGCTGGATACCTATCTGGATGCCTTAAAAGATATTCCCGATAGAATAGAAAATCTTGATACTGAGGCTGGTTATGCCCGTCACCAGAAAACCGATATTTTCAAAAAAATCATGTGGTTTAGTTACCAGGGCGATGAAAACTGGATTCCGGTTAAAGCTGCCCGTGTAAAAGAGATCATGGCGATGAACAAGGCAGGCAAAAAAGCTCCTAACTTAAAAGAAGAAGCCGTTCAGATTGCAGCGCCGGTTGTGGTAGAAAAATCGTTCGATTACGAAAATGTAGTTGGTCAGGATAGTTTAACCCGTTTAGACGAACGTTCTCGCGGTAAAAGCAACCAGAACAGGAACAACAACCAGAAAAATAACCGAAGCAATAGCCAAAATAAAAGGGAAAGAGTTCCTGCCGGAGAAAAAAATGCAGGGCCTAATAATAAACCACAGCAGCCTCAACAGGGAGTGCAAAAAGCTCAGCAAGGTGGAAAACAACAGCCTAACGGACCAAAACCGCAACAAAATGCTGGTCAGAAGCCTCAACAAACCGTACCGAAACCTCAGCATGTTAACGGCCCAAAGCCTCAAAATAACAAACCAAAGCAACAACCGCAAGCACAAAAACCTGTTGTAAACGTAGAAGGAAGTGCTGCTGCAGAAGGCGCTAAGCCAGAGCAAAGCAAAAACAAGAACAGAAATAACCGTAGGAAAAACAATAACCGCCGAAACAATAATAATGGCTCAGAAAATAAACCTGCTGCTGAATAAAAGACAAGTATTTTTGCTTGCTTTTTTATTGATCACTTCGCTTTTTGTTGGCTGTACGACCAGTGTAATTGATAGTAATATTGAAATTGCCGATCGCAGGTGGACCTATCGCAACCATATTTCAACACCATTTGAGATTAAGGATAATACCAGGGCCTACAATATTTATTTTAAGCTTAGGCATACTGCTGATTATAAATATGCCAATATTTTTATCCTTGCTCATTTCAAAGACGGCAAAAAGATGGTAACCAGGCGTTATCAATATAAACTGGCTAAAAATGACGGCGAATGGTTAGGAAGCGGCTCTGGAAATGTATTTAGTTACACCCTGCCTATGCTTACCAATTATCATTTTCCACGAAATGGTAAATTTGAGATCGAAATTGAGCAGAATATGCGCGATAATCCGCTTTCGGAAGTAAGTGATGTTGGTGTTTTGGTTGATTTAGCTCAATAAATATTTATTTCCTTGAATGGGGGTTAATTTTCACAATATTTAGATATTTTGTATATAATTATCTACAGAAAAGGCATATTATTTTAGTATTTTATTCTTTATCAGTGAGTTGCTGTTTAAAACTTTGTAATAAAATTGTTATTATTGTTTATAAACCTATGAACTATGATAAAAATATTATTCAAAAACTCCCTAATCCTCCTCTTACTGTTTGTTTCTAATCATTTGCTTGCCCAGGGCTTAAAGGGTAAGGTTACGGATTCTGCAGGATTAGCTATTCCGGGCGCTACTGTTCAGGTAGTTGGATCAAAAGTTGGTACATCTTCCGATGGAAATGGCCTTTATGCCTTAAAGTTCCTGGCAGCGGGTGCTTACAAAATCCGGATTTCATTTACGGGTTATCAAACAGCTGAAGTCGCTGTTCAGATCGGTAATACTGTAAAAACGATGGATTTTGCATTGCAGGATACAAAGGAATTATTAAGTGATGTAGTTGTGGTGGGATCAAGGTCAGCGCCAAGAACAAACATCGAAAGTGTTGTCCCCGTGGATCTGATTTCTACAAAAGACGTTAAGGTATTTGCCCAAACAGATTTAACACAAATTTTGAATTTCGTGGCGCCATCCTTTAGCTCAAACCGGCAAACGGTTTCTGATGGAACCGATCACATCGATCCTGCATCCTTACGTGGCCTGGGGCCTGATCAGGTTTTGGTGCTGGTAAATGGCAAACGCAGGCATACCACCGCATTGGTAAACATTAACGGTACTTTCGGACGTGGTTCTGTTGGTACAGATTTAAACTCCATTCCGGTTTCGGCAATTGAACGGATTGAGGTTTTACGTGATGGTGCTGCGGCACAATACGGCTCGGATGCCATTGCCGGAGTAATCAACATTGTGTTAAAAAAGGTAACACCTTATAGCTTCTCCTCTTCTTTTGGTCAGTCTTCATCAAGTGCGCTGAGTCGCGATTTTAGTGATGGCAGAACTTTTCAGGTTGATTTTAGCAAGGGCTGGGCATTTAAAAATGATAAAGGTTTTATCAATTTTGCAGCACAGTACCTTCAGCGCGGATATACCAACCGTGGTGGTTTAGATACCCGCCCGTTATTATATTCTGCTAGCCCAACCAAAGGTCCAACAGAAACAGAAGCTGCTTTTCAGGCCCGTTTTGCCAGTTTAAAAGCGGCTGATGATGCAAGGGCGGCTGCAAATGGTTTAGACAGAAATAATATGCGCGTGGGTAATTCCGATTCTAAAAATGGTGGTGGCTTTTTAAACGGACAATTTAATTTTGGAAAAACTACTCAATTATATTATGCAGCAGGCTTTACACATAAAACGGGTAGTGCAGCTGGTTTTTATCGCTTGCCAACCCAAACCACGCAAATAGATTTATCCATCTATCCTAACGGATTTTTACCATTTATCGATACAAAAATCAATGACTATTCATTTTCTGCAGGTTTAAGAGGTAAAATTGGCACATGGGACTATGACCTTAGCAATACCAGTGGAGAAAATACAATAGCGTTTAATATTAATAACACGGTTAATGCTTCTCTGCCAACAGGAACAAGTCCTACATCGTTTTACGCAGGAGAATTGCTATTCAGACAAAACACCAGCAACCTCGATATAAACAAAAAGCACACTTTTGACGGTGGATTTTTAACTTCATTGAATACTGCCTTTGGCGGAGAGTTCAGGATCGATAATTACCAGATCAAAGAAGGCGAGCTTTTATCTTATTCAAATGGCGGAAGATTGATCGGGACATCCCCTACCGCATCTGGCGCACAGGTATTCCCTGGATTTAAGCCGAGTAATGCTTTGGATAAATCGAGACATAACGTAGGCGCTTATGCCGATTTTGAAGCTGAATTTGGGAAAAGGATAACCTTAGAAGCCGCAGGCAGATATGAAAACTACAGCGATTTCGGTTCAAACTTCTCTTATAAATTCACAGGTAAGGTTAAACTTTTTGGAGATGTTTCCATCCGTGGGGCTTATGCCACTGGGTTTAGGGCACCATCTTTACACCAACAGTATTTTAATAATGAGAGTACACAATTTGTAGGAACCAACGCTACTCAGGTTTTAACGGTAAATAATGCGAACCCAATTGTTGCCCAATTTGGTGTTGGAGCATTAAAACCAGAAATTTCTAAATCTGGAAGTTTAGGTTTGGCCGGTAAAATTGCAAAAACTTTTACTTTCACCATTGATGCCTATAACATCGATATCCTCGACCGGATTGTTTTTTCCAGTCAGTATGCCCGCGAACGTTCTGGCGGTGTTCTGGTACCAACCGGCGTAGTGAACCAGATATTAAATACAGTAGATCCATTGGCGCAGATTAATAGTGTACAGTTTTTCACTAACGCCATTACTACGAATACCGCAGGAATCGACGTGGTTTTAACCAATAGATTTAACCTTGGTGCAAAAAGTAGTTTAATTTTAAGTGTTGCTGGTAATGTGAACAAAACTGTGGTTAGAAGTATCCGGGGGTCTGATAAAATTGAAAGCGACGCATCGTTAAAAGCTAAATTATTCGATCGTTTGGAACGCTCACGTTTCGAAAGCTCTGTACCTAAAAACAAGTTGAATATCACCGCAACGTATAATGTAAATAAATTATCGCTTGTTGCCAGAACGGTTCGTTTTGGAGAGGTTACTTACTTAAATGCCATCGATCCAAACGTTCCTGCCAATGGTTTGCCAACGCAGTTGGATCAAACTTTTGCTCCGAAATGGGTAACTGATTTCTCTGTAAGTTATGCAGCAAGCAAAACCTGGTCTGCAACCGTAGGCGCGAATAATATTTTCGATGTTTATCCCGATAAATTATACATTGATCCCCGGAATAATGAAAACAACCTCAGCGGTATCGCTACCAGTAATTATTCAGGTGGATTAGACAATACTTCTAATGGGAGGTTCTTGTACCCAAGGGCTGTTAGTCAGTTTGGTTTTAGTGGCAGGTATGTATATGGAAAAATTGCCTGTACATTTTAAGGATATTGAGTTGAGCAGCTGTCTCAAAGAATTTTAATATCGATTTATCGTCATTCCCAACCCGATAGCTATCGGGTTGATTGGGAATCTTAATGCTAATGCAATATTCATTAAGGTTCCCGCCTGCGCGGGAATGACGTAACGCTAAAATAATATTCAATTTGAGACAGCTTTTTTTGAAGATTGAAATTACAAATATTGAAGCAGATTTTCCAGTTTCATTCCTCGTGATCCTTTTAATAATACTAAATGATCTTGAATCAGATTTTCCTGTAAATATGTGGCTGCTTCGGTTGGGGTTTCGAAAAATGTACCTTTAAAATTGTCTTTAAATGTATAAAAATCCTTCCCGATAAAAATGAGCTGATCTAAACCACTTTCATTGGCTTGTTTCGCAATGAGTTCGTGCTGGCCAAGCGATTCAGGACCTAATTCGAACATATCGCCCAAAATAGCGGCCTTTTTATTGGCCGATAACACAGCAATGTTCTTCAACGCAGCTGTCATGCTGCTGGGGTTGGCATTATAGAAATCGCAGATCACCGTATTTTTTTCTGTTTTGGTTAGCTGCGAACGGTTGTTTTTGGGCTGATAGTTTGATAAACCTGCATTAATTTCATCAGGGCTCATATCAAAGAAATCGCCTATACAGATAGCCGCAAGAATGTTTTCGAAATTATAACTGCCTGTTAAGTTGGTTTTTACTGAAGACGAAACCTCGTGATTGGTCCAGTCTACTTCGATAAAAGGATCGCTGCTTTTTAGTTCCCCTTTAATAGTGTTGCCGTTTTCTGTTCCGTAATAAATCAGTTTATTTAATCCGGCAACAGCACTCATTTCGAGTAAATTATTGTTATCTCTATTAATAAAGGTGTAACCATTGGTTTGTTTAAGGTAAGCGTAAAGTTCTGCTTTGCCTTTTTTTACCCCTTCAAATCCGCCAAAACCATCTAAATGGGCCATACCCACATTGGTAATAATGCCATGTGTAGGTTGTGCAATGGTGCAAAGGAGTTCTATTTCTTTTTGGTGGTTGGCGCCCATTTCAATTACCGCAATCTGCACATCATCTGTGATGGATAAAATTGATAATGGAACACCAATGTGGTTATTTAAGTTACCAAAGGTGGCAAAAGTTTTATAACGTTCGGCCAGAACAGCGTTTACCAGTTCTTTACTGGTGGTTTTACCATTGCTACCTGTTAAACCAATAACCGGGATATTTAATTGTTTACGGTGATGGCGTGCCAGATCCTGTAAAGTATTTAACACATCTTCTACTAGTATACATTTCTCATGTTGGGCATATTTTTCTTCATCGATTACAGCATAAGCTGCCCCTTTTTCGATTGCCTGGACAGCAAATTCATTGGCGTTGAAAAGATCTCCTTTAAGCGCAAAAAAGATACAACCTGGGCTAATGTTTCTTGTATCGGTAGAAATTACAGGGTTTTCCAGGTAGTAATCGTATAATTTTTCGGTTGTAATCATGCTTATCGTAAAAAATATGATGTAAAATTAAGCTTTAGCAACAACAAAAAACAAAATTAGTACATTAGGTAAAATTATTTTAACATGAAGAGACTGTTAACGTTCTGCCTAATCTCCTTTGGTTCCATTTTTTTTGTACATGCCCAACTAAAATCTCCTGACGATTTTTTAGGTTATGCGCTTGGTGCGCACTTTACCCCGCACTATAAAGTAGCCGATTATTTTAGGCAAACAGCCGCGGCCGCTCCTAAAAATATAAAACTGATAGAGTATGGAAAAACGAACGAAGGCAGGCCGCTGATGGTAGCCGTGATTTCTTCAGCAGAAAATATAGATAAACTGGAGCAGATCAGAAATAATAACCTTGCTTTAACTACAGGTACAAATACCAGTGTCGATTTAACCAAACAGCCAACCATACTTTGGTTGAGTTATAATGTACATGGCAATGAGGCAAATTCTACTGAAACTTCGATGAAAATGCTTTATACACTCGTATCGGGCACGAATAAACCTGCTGCCGAGTGGTTAAAAAATACGGTTGTGGTAATCGATCCTTGTTTAAATCCGGATGGTAGAGACCGTTATGTAAATTATTTTAACAGTGTGGTAGGTAAAACACCTAATTCGGATCCATCTTCAAGAGAACATATCGAGCCCTGGCCGGGTGGCAGGCCAAACCATTATTATTTCGATTTGAACCGCGATTGGGCTTGGCAAACGCAGATCGAAAGTCAGCAAAGGTTAGCTTTATATAACCAATGGATGCCTCAGGTACATGTAGATTTTCATGAACAAAGTTATAACGAACCTTATTATTTTGCACCAGCGGCAGAACCGGTACATCAGGATATTACGCCCTGGCAAAAAAGTTTTCAGGTGGTTGTGGGTAAAAATAATGCTAAATATTTCGATGCAGAAGGTTGGCAATACTTTACCAAAGAACGTTTCGACCTGCTTTACCCTTCTTATGGCGATACCTACCCCCTATATAATGGATCAATCGGTATGACTTACGAGCAGGGCGGCATCAGGGCCGGATTATCGGTGGTAACCAATGATGGCGATACCTTAACCTTAAAAGATCGTATTGCGCACCACTTTACTACAGGAATGTCGACGCTCGAAGTAACTTCTTTAAATCATAATAAGCTTTTAGAGGAGTATAAAAAATATTTCCAACAGGAAATGGCTAATGCTCCAGGGATTTATAAAAGTTATATCATTAAGCCAACCAACCTGTCACGATTGAAAAAACTGGCAGAACTCTTAACCAAAAATAAGATCGAATTTGCTTATGGTGGAGATAAAACTGGAAAAGCTTACGATTATGATACCCAAAAAGAAGAAAACTTTACCATTGGCCGAAATGATTTAATCGTAAATGTTCAGCAGTCGAGAGCAGTTTTAGCTAATGTTTTATTAGAACCACAAACTTTTGTAACCGATTCTAATACGTATGATATTACGGCCTGGGCCCTCCCCTATGTGTATGGTTTAAAGGGTTATGCCAGTAAAGAAAGCATAAAAGGCAAGTTTTCTTCATTAGAAGAAACCAAATTGGTGAATACAGAAGTAGAGAAGCCATTGGCCTGGCTATTTAACTGGGGAACAAACGAAGATGCCCATGTTTTAATAGCCCTGCAAAAAGAAAATATAAAAGTAAGGCAGGCCGATCAGCCCTTTTCTGTTAATGGTAAAGATTACCCTGCAGGAACATTGATTGTATTGCGGGCTGAAAATGAGCGATCGATTAAAGGTGTAAAAGATAAAGTTGCTTTTATTGCCAAAATGCTTGATAAACCCATTCAGGCGGTAAGTAGTGGTTTTGTAGAAAAAGGTAAAGATTTTGGTTCTAATGTTTATCCGCTATTAAAACAACCGAAAATTGCAATCGTATCGGGCATGGAGGTCTCATCTTTAGCTTTCGGTGAAGCCTGGTTTTTCCTGGAACATGATTTAAACCTTTCGCCGAGTATTATCAACACCAAAGACATCAATAATTTAGACATCAATAAAATCAATACACTTATCCTGCCGGATGGAAGTTACTCTCCTTTTATTGGTGATGGCTTAACCGCATGGTTAAATAAAGGTGGTAAGCTGGTTTTAATGGAAGATGCCATTGAAAGTGTGCTGGAGAAAAAAGGATTCGATATTAAAAAGAAAGAAGCGTCAGTTAAAAAAGACGAAAAACCCGAAGCAAACAAACTTCTTTTTAAAGATAAGGATAGAGACGATTTCGAAACCACCATACCTGGTGCCATTTATAAGATTAATCTTGATGCTACCCACCCATTTTCTTATGGTTTGGGCAAAACTTACTATAGTTTAAAAACCGATCGAAAGATTTACGAACCATTTGCCAAAGGCTGGAATGTAGGTTTAATTAATGATAAAAGTTTAATGGCTGGTGTAGTGGGTAAAAAAGCCCGTGAAGAGCTTAAAACCGGATTACTCATTGGTGTGCAGGATTTTGGCCGCGGACAGGTGGTATATCTGGCTAACGATCCCCTGTTCAGAAACTTCTGGGAAGGAGGAAAAACCCTCTTTGGCAATATTTTATTTTGTAGCTATTAGAATTTAACACAAATAAAAATTGAACGGCCTTGCAATTAAATTGTAAGGCCGTTTTCTTTTTTAATGAAATAAGTTAACGTTAAAAAAATCCATTAATTTTTAAACGTAATAAAATAATGTATCTTCGTGATGATTCACCCCTGAATTAATTGTAAGTTTTGGAGATTATACTCTAAAAAGATCACATCCTCAAAGTGCGCAACGCATTCAATTAATCTTTTACTAATTTATTTAAAAATGAAAAAACTTATACAAAGTTTGTTCATTCTTGTGCTGTTTGCATATTCTGCTATGGCCCAGGAACGAACAATTACTGGTACAGTTACTTCTGGGGATGACAAACAAGCTATACCTGGGGTTAGTGTAAAAATTACGGGTGCCCAGGGTGGTACCGTTACAGATGCTAATGGTAAATTTTCTATTAAGGTATCTTCAACAGCAACAACATTAGAGTTCTCGTACATTGGCTATGCCCGACAAACTAAACCGATTGGCGAGGCTACAATTAATGTGGTTTTAGTGCCTGATGCTAAAGCGTTAGATGAAGTAGTGGTTACAGCTTTAGGGCAGACAAGAAAAAAGAATACACTTTCTTATGCAGCGCAACAGGTTAAAGGTGAAGAATTAAGTCAAACACGTTCTGCAAATGCGGCTTCAGCGTTATCTGGTAAAGTTTCTGGCTTGCAAATTATACAGGGCAACGCAATAGGTGGTTCAACCAATGTCGTAATCCGTGGTAATAAATCGTTTGACAATTCCAATCAGGCTTTGTTTGTAGTAGATGGTGTACCCGTAGATAACTCGAACAACAACTCAAAAGACCAACAGACAGGTCGGGGAGGTTATGATTACGGAAATGCCGCTGCGGATATTAATCCCGATGATATTGAATCTGTTAACGTACTAAAAGGTGCTGCCGCAAGTGCACTATATGGTTCAAGGGGTGCAAATGGTGTAATTATGATCACCACCAAAAGTAGAAAATCTAATGGTATGGGCATCACCATTAATAGCGGTATTACCATTGGGCACATTGATAAATCTACTTTTCCAACTTATCAAAAAGAATATGGCGCTGGTTATTCTAAAGGATATGAGAGTGGTGATGGTTTTAATCTGATTGATGTTTTAGGAAACGGGATACAAGAAAAGGTAGTGCCTACAGGTGAAGATGCATCTTATGGTGCAAAGTTTAATCCTAATTTATTGGTTTACCAATGGGATACCTTTGACCCAGGTTCACCAAATTATCACAAAAAAACACCTTGGGTTGCCGCAGAAAACGATCCTTCTACCTTTTACGAAACTTCCATTTCAAATAGCAACAGCATTATGCTTGATGGTGCTTCGGATAAAGGGGCCTTTAAATTGGGCTATTCCAGAAACGATGAACGTGGTACTTTGCCAAACAGCAAGGTGCTTAAAAATATTATTAATTTTGGTGGAACCTATAAAATTACAGATCGCTTAACCGCATCAGCCCTTGCAAATTTCTCTAAAGTAGATGGCTTGGGTAGATATGGGACAGGTTATGATGGCTTAAATGTAAACCAGAATTTCAGGCAATGGTACCAAACTAATGTTGATATTCAGGAACAGAAGGATGCTTATTTTAGAAATAAGCAAAATATTACCTGGAACTGGGATAATCCAGCCATCAAAGATGGTTTAGTACCTAAGTATACCGATAACTACTACTGGACCAGGTATAAAAATTATCAAAATGATACCCGAAGCAGGATATTTGGTAATGCATCGCTAAACTATAAAGTAACAGATTATCTAAATATTTTAGGAAGGGTTTCTCTCGATTCTTATAATGAGTTCCAGGAAGAGCGGATTGCAAGCGGTAGTAAAGATCCCGCAAAGTATAGTCGTACAGACAGGACCTTTCATGAGACTAATTTTGATTTAATTGCAAACTTTGATAAAAACCTGAATGAAAATTTTAACCTTAAAGCATTGGCTGGGGTAAATATCAGGCAAAGCCTTTTAAATGACACCTACTCGACCACTAACGGAGGATTGATTGTGCCTGATTACTATTATATAGGTAATTCAGTTGGTACAATAGCCGCACCTGTAGAAAACTATCAACCAAGAGAAGTAGATGGTGTTTTTGGAGGAGCAACCTTGGGTTATAAAGAATTTTTAACCTTAGAGGGTACCTTTAGAAGGGATAAATCATCTACGCTTCCTAAAGGAAACAATGCATATAACTATTATTCAATTGCGGGAAGCTGGTTATTCTCTAAAAATCTGGAGAAAACATTTGAGTGGTTGTCATCAGGAAAAATAAGGGTAAATTATGCTACTGTTGGTAATGACGCACCTCCATTAAGTACAAAAAATGTATACTCTCCCAAAGAGCCTTTTGGTTCAAGTACACTTTTTGCAGCTCCAATTATTGTAAATAATTCTGAATTAAAACCGGAACAAACAGAAAGTAGTGAGATAGGTTTAGAGATGGCCTTTTTACAAAACAGAATTGGTTTTGATGCTTCCTATTATTCTGCAAAATCCAAAAATCAGATTATTAAAGTGGCCACTTCGGCGGCTGTGGGTTTTACAAATAAATATGTAAATGCTGGTATTATTAGAAATAATGGAGTAGAGTTATCACTATACGGTAGCCCGATTAAAACAAAAGATTTTTCCTGGAATGTAAACATCAACTGGACCAAGAATAACAGTAAAGTTTTAGAGCTTTATAACGAAAGTAAAAATTTACCGATAGCGAGTTTAAGTGCTGGTGTAAGTATTAATGCTACGCTTGGTCAGCCTTATGGCACAATCCAGGGAAGCGATTATGTTTACGATGCCAATGGACAAAAAGTTATCGGAGACAATGGATATTATTTAGTTACTACTACCACTACAAATGTAATTGGCAATATTAACCCGAAATGGATTGGCGGTATCCAAAATACTTTTAAATACAAAAATGTATCGCTTGGTTTTTTAATTGATATTCGCCAGGGTGGTAACGTTTGGTCGCTCGATCAGTTTTATGCCACTTATTCGGGTGTATTGCCCAATACAGTTGGCGTGAATGATTTGGGAAACCCTATGAGAGACCCTGTTATCAATGATAGTAAAAGCGGGGGCGTAATTTTAGAGGGTGTAACAGCAGATGGAAAACCCAATACAAAACGGGTGGTAATTAATGCAAATTCACCTAAACTTCCTCGGTCTGCATTTTCTTACGATGCAAGCTACGTAAAATTAAGAGAAGCAACGTTAACCTACTCGCTTCCTAAAAAAATGGTCTCAAAATGGGGACCGCTTAAGGCAGTAGATTTATCTGTATTTGGCAGGAATTTATGGATCATTCATAAAAACCTTCCCTATTCCGATCCTGAAGAAAACCTGTCATCTGGTAATGTACAAGGTTTTCAAAGTGGAGCATATCCAACAACCAGGACAATTGGGTTTAATGCAAAAATTTCGTTCTAACGTTTAAGAAAAATTCAAAATGAAAAAAATCAAGATATTTTTTATTGCCCTACTGGCTTTGGGGGCATGTAAAAAAGACATCACCACATTAAATGATCCAACAAAAAAACCGGCTATTGTTCCTGCAGGCACGCTGTTTGCCTATGCAACAAAATCATACAGCGATGCCATTACCAGTGCAAGTGTAAATACCAATGTATTTCGCTTTGTGGTAGGCCATTGGGCAATGACTACTTACCAGGATGAATTACAATATGATTTTAATACCCGAGGAATACCAAAAGCCTGGTGGACAATTATGTACAGTGATGTGCTTCAGAATTTAGCTAAATCAGCTGATTTTGTACGTGCAGATGCATTGATGGATCCGGGAGTTAAAGCTAACAAATTAGCCATTTTAGATGTGATGCAGGTTTTGGCTTACAGCACCCTGGTAAATACGTTTGGCAATGTGCCTTATAGCAAAGCGTTAGATGAAAACAATTTATTCCCCGTTTACGATAACGCCAAAATCATTTCAATTGATCTCATTAAAAGATTAAATACCGATATCGCGCAATTAAAAATTGCAAATAAAGGGTTTGCTTTAACAGAAGACTTGATTTGCGGAGGAGAGATTGCCAAATGGATTAAATTTGCAAACTCCTTGCGCATGCAACAGGCAATGATTTTAGCTGATGTTGATGATGATGCCGCAAAAGCCGGTGTTGAGGCGTCTGACGCCGGGGCTATTTCAACTGCAGCTGATAATGCTTCCTTTGCTTACCTGGCAGGTGCCCCTAATCAAAACCCACTATTTGTTGATATTGTAACAGGTAAGAGGGGTGATTATGTGGCAGCAAATGATTTGATTAATCAGCTAAAAACTACATCCGATCCACGATTAAGTCTGTATTTTTCTCCTAACGCCGCAGGTATGTTTGTAGGTAGTATCTCAGGTGCTGGCAACTCATTAACTGCTGTATCAAATCCTAATCCTCAACTTTACGCTGCCAATGCGCCAACTTTGTTTATGGATTATGCAGAAACAGAATTTTTTAGGGCAGAAGCGATAGAAAGAGGTTATACCGTAATCGGAACTGCAGAAGAACATTATAATAACGCGATTACAGCATCTATTATTTATTGGGGTGGAACAACGGCCGATGCTGCAACATACTTAAAAAATGCTTCGGTAGCCTATCAAACCGCAGCAGGTACCTGGAGAGAGAAAATTGGTTTACAAAAGTGGATTGCCTTGTATAACAGACCTTTTAACGGTTGGACAGAGCTGAGAAGGTTTGATTATCCGAAAATTACACCTCCAGTAGGCGCTAAATCAGGTTTTCCGGTTAGGTTAAACTATCCAACTAATGAACAGCAGTTAAATGGTGCCAACTATACGGCCGCTGCTGCTGCAATTGGTGGCGATGTTGTAACGACAAAATTATTTTGGGATAAGTTCTAGATCAGATATTTTGGTTAGCCCCTGTTATTGCCTGATTTTTTGGTGCTAACAGGGGCTTTTTTATTGACTATTTTAAATAAATTTCCTCTCTAACCACACACTTATACTACAATATTTCTTTGCTATATATTTCTCAACCCCGTGTCTTATTTAATGCCTGCCTATTAACAAAATGTGCATTTAACTGTTGATTTAGTTCATTTTGGCATATAGATTAGAATTTTGGCACAATTTTTTTATATATTAAAGCTGCTTTAAGAAGCAGTTTTAATGTTAAATTAATGCTATTTTGATCTTGTTTGTACGCAATTTGTTTAAATGCATATAATATTATCTTTTTTTGTAGAAAAATACCCCTAATAAGTCTTTTTTGTAATACAGGTTATTTGTCAAATAAAAGTCATTATATTTCTTTGTTTTGTTAAAGTTTGTTAAAATGTTGGGTATCTCTCCTATATTTAGCTTTTAAAATAATCATTAACTAACCTATTTTCAAATTATGAAAAAACTTCTACAAAGTTTGTTCATACTTATGTTTGTTGCTGTAACGGCAATGGCACAAGACAGAACAATCACTGGTACAGTTACATCAAAGGATGATGGATTACCAATCCCTGGTGTAAGTGTTACGATTACTGGAGCTAAAAGCGGAACTCAAACATCTTCCGATGGTAAGTTCAGCCTAAGTGTACCTTCTGGTACTACAAGCTTAAGATTCTCTTTTTTGGGTTTTCAGGCTCAAACGGTAAATATTCCGGCTAATGGAGTAATCAGAGTATCTTTAACATCAGATCAAAAACAACTAGGTGAAGTTGTGATCACTGGTGCATTGGGAATCCAAAGACAGAAAAAAGAACTTGGATACGCAGCTGCAACAGTTGGAAATGCTACTTTGAATGCAGGTAACGCAGTTAATTTAGCAACTGGTTTACAGGGTAAAGTATCGGGTTTAAATATCGCTACAACTAACAGCGGTGTTTTCGAAAACGTTAAAATTAACCTTCGTGGTATTCGTTCATTAACCGGAAACAATAACCCGTTATTGTTGTTGGATGGTGTTCAAACTGACATCAACTATCTATCGTCATTAAACCCTAATGACATTCAAGATGTTTCTGTACTAAAGGGTGCAGCTGGTGCTGCGGTTTATGGTTCTGATGCCAGAAACGGTGTAATTATCGTTACAACCAAAAAAGGTACTAAAGATGGAAAACCTGTTGTAACAGTTAGTAACTCAACTCAATTTCAGGATATAAGCTTTTTCCCTAAATTCCAAGAAGGTTTTGGCTTAGGTGGTGGTGGTAATAACGCTAAACTTGGTGATTATACTTCTATTGAGAACTGGTCATGGGGCCCTGCTTATGATGGTTCACAAGTTCAGATCGGACCTGATTTAACTGGAATTACAGATCCTGTTTATGGACCATTAACTACTCAACATGTAACATATAGTCCTGTTAATGATAGAAAAGAATTTTTTAATACAGGTTCTATCATTCAGAATAATGTTTCATACGGAGATAAAAACTTCTTCTTAAGCTTACAGGATGCAAACATCAAAGGAATTGTTCCTGATGACAAAAACCGTAGAACAGGTATACGTTTAAATGCATCTAGAGAATATGGCCGTTTAAAAGTTGCTTTGAATACAAACTATATTCAGCAAAACTATAATATCTTCGATGCAGAAGGTATGTCTGACTTTAACGCTTCTCAGAACATCGGTTTAAATCAGGGTTTAATGAACTTGTTGTTTAACACCGCTGGTTATATTCCTCTTAATAACTATAAGGATTTTAAAAACGATCCTTATGCTTCATATAACTATTATTACACAGATTACGGGTTGAATCCTTATTTCGCTATCGATAACTGGCGTAAAACAGGTAAGAGAGCAGATTTAGTTACCAACTTAAATTTAGATTTTAAAATTACCGACTGGGTTAGCTTAAGCTACCGTGCTGGATTAACTACTCAGGCTACAGACGAAAGAAGAACTTCTCAAGGTGAACAACCAAATGCATTTGGTGTAGCAACAAGAGGTTTTGGAACAATTTCATCAAATGTAGAAGAGCGTTCGTTCAGATCAGAAAGATTATCATCAGAGTTATTTGCTAATTTTAACAAACAGATTAATGATGATTTCAAAATCACTGGTGTTTTAGGTACGTACGTTCGTCAGGATAAAGCGCGCGATACACGTGTTGGTGCTGTTCAATTGGTAGTTCCTGATTTATATAATATTTCTCAACGTGTTGGTGAATTAACAGGAACTTCTCCATCAAGACAAAGCCGTTTATTCGCACTTTATGGTAGTGCTGCCTTAAGTTATAAAGGATGGGCTAATATTGAGGTTACAGGAAGAAATGAGCAAACATCTGTTTTAGCAAATACTCTAAATAGCTATTTTTACCCAGGTGTTACTGCTTCATTTATCGTAACAGATGCGATTGACGCATTAAAAGGAAGTAAAGTACTTTCATATTTAAAGTTAAGAGGTGGTTGGAATAAAACAGGTAATGCTGATATTTCTCCTTACCAATTAGCAGCAACTTTCTCTCAGGGTGGTGGTTTCCCATATGGAACAACACCTGGATATAGTGCTGATAATACTATTTATAACCCATTATTAAGACCAGAATTTATTAAGAGTATTGAAGCTGGTTTTGAGGCAGGATTTTTAAATAACAGAATTAGTCTTGAGGCAACATATTTCCACCAAACAATGACTGATCAAATTATCCCGATCAACTTATCATTGGCTACTGGTTATTCAAGTGCTTTCGTTAATGCGGCATCTTTCATCAACAAAGGTGTTGAGATGGATTTAGGATTAACTCCACTAGTAGATTTAGGTCAGGTGAGGATTAACTTTAAGGTTAATGCAACTTATAACAATAGTAATGTTACTGAAGTTTATCCTGGTTTAGATCAAATCTCTATCGGTGGTTACACTTCAGCAGGTAACTATGCTATCAAAGGTTATCCAGCTTTTATGGTTAGGGCAACAGATTATTTAAGAGATGAACAAGGAAGGGTAATTGTTAGTGCATTAACAGGTGCACCAACTGCAGATCCTAATACTAAGATTTTCGGAAACTCAATGCCTAAATGGATTGTTGGTTTAAATCCGTCTATCCGTTGGAAAGGCTTAAACATTTCTGCATTGTTTGAGTATAAAGGTGGTTACATGGCATACAGTGATATAGGTAACGCAATGTCTTGGACTGGTGTTTCTGCGCTTTCTGCTATTAATAACCGTGAGAGATTTGTTTTCCCTAACTCTTCTATATTAGTTAACGGTCAATATGTAGCAAACACTAATGTTACCTTAAACAACCCTGAAACATTCTTTACAGGTGTTGCAAGAAATGTGTCAAGTAACTATTTGTTTAGTGCTGCATCTTGGAGATTCCGTGAATTATCTATCGGTTATGATATTCCAGTATCTGTTTTCGGTAGTCAAAAAGTAGTTAAAGCATTAAATGTTGCATTAACCGGAAGAAACTTATTTTTATGGTTGCCAAAATCAAACATGTACACAGATCCAGATTTTACATTTAGCCCGGCCGCAAGCAATTTCGGTAGCGGAAGTACAACTGGCGTAACAACAGGAAATCAAAGTGGTATTAGTAACTCAACCATTAATCCTCCTGTAAGAACTTTTGGTGGTAGTGTTACAATTACATTTTAGTGATTAAATTAAACAGAAAAGAGATGAAAAAAATAATAATTCCAATTTTTGCAGCAGCTGTTCTACTTGGTGCGGGCTGTAAGAAAGAATTTTTCGATATAAATACAAGTCCTAACTCACCAACTGAAGCTTCGGTAACTCCTCAGGTTCTTTTACCTAGAACACTTCATAATGTTGGATTGAGGGTAGGAACAGGATTTGATTATGCGGCTGATTGGACGGGTTATTGGAGCCGTTCAGGTTCGTATGGACAATCAATCGAACTTGAGTCGTATAACATTACCTCGACTACATTAACAGCACAATGGACCAACTGGTATGATATCTTAACAGATGTTAACTTAATGGAGAAAAAGGCACAGGCTTCAGGCTTACCTTTTTATCAAGGTGTTGCGAAAACAATGAAAGCAGTTGGTTTCATGTACCTTGTAGATCAATATAATAACGTTCCATATTCTAAAGCATTCGACTTTGTTGGAAATATCACTCCAGGTTATGATAAAGGAGAAGATATTTATGCAGATCTTTTTGTGCAGTTAGACGCAGCAGGAAAATTGTTTGCTTCTGTTACCACAATGGACGCAGCGACTCAGGCTTCTGATGTTATGTTTAAGGGCAATCTTACCTTATGGCGTAAATTTGTAAATACCATGAGATTAAAATTATTAATCCATGAGTCACAAGTTGTATCATCTGCTACTGTAACTGCGGTAGTGGCCCAAATTACGGCAGATGGTTCGGGTTATCTTGGTGCTGGTCAATCGGCTTTGGTAAACCCTGGTTATGTTCAGGTTGATACCAAACAAAATCCTTTTTATAATACCTATAAATTATCTGCTTTAGGTGTAAAGGATACTTACAACAGAGCTAACAACTATATATTGAAAAAATATTTTGGTCCAGATGGTCACGCTGATAATGCTGTAACACCAGGTACTGATGATGATCTTCGTTATAAAGCTGTTTTTAGTGTGGTTGATACTAAATTAGCTGCATTCCCAAGTGCAACATATGATTATGTTGGTACTAACTTTGGAGAGGTTGTTCCTAATAGTGATCCGTTCAGAGCGGTTAATCAATCGGATGTTGCTGGTCCAGGTCTTGCTAAAAGCCCAACTCAGTCTCAACCTGTATTAACATCAGTAGAAAGTTTATTCCTTCAGGCAGAAGCTGCTCAACGCGGCTGGATTACTGGTACACCGCAAACATTGTTGACAAGCGCTGTTAGAGAGTCGTTTACTTACCTGGGCGTTTCGGGGGGTGCTGGTGCTGCAGATGCTTACTTAGCACTTGGTATTCCTATCGTTGATTATACAGGAGCGGCAAATAAAGTTAACTTTATAGTAATGCAGAAATATTTGGCATTAATTGGGTTGGCAAACTTTGAAGCTTATGTAGATTATAGAAGATTAGGCGTTCCTACAGATTTGCCATTGTCATTAAATGCAAACAGAATCAATAATGTAATTCCATTGCGTTTACAATATCCTCAAAGTGAGTTTAACTTCAACGCAGCGAATGTTGCCGCTCAAGGAACAATTAACCCACAGACTTCAGCAATTTTTTGGGATAAATAGATTTGACTTATAAAAGAAATTGAAATGAAAAAAATAACAAACATATTATTGCTCGCAGGCTTAACTTTAAGCTTGTCTTCTTGTCTGAAAGATAAGGGAGCCGAGTCAAACTTGTATGGGATTAATCCATCATTAGAGGATAATAAAGTGGTAAACATTCCTACAGCAGGTACTACTTTTACTGTTTCGGGTACATATCCGCTTACAGGTACACCTGCTACCACTCCTGTAACCATTACTATTCCTGTGCATCTTTCGGCGAAAGATGTTGCAAGCGAAGAAGTGAATGTTACTTTGGCAGGCGATCCAACTGATGCCCGAATTACAGCTTATAACGCTACTATTGCAACTAATCCAAAATTCATCAGGCTTCCTGCTGATAAATATGTTTTATCAAATGGTGGTGTAGCGAAAATTGCTCAGGGAAGCAGAGATGCATCTGTTACCTTAACTTTTACACCTTCGGCATTAACACCAGGTGTTCGTTATGCGCTTCCTGTTAGTATTGCAAGTATAGATAAGTCGGGTTATATTATCAGTGGAAATCAAGGATATCGCATGTTTCTTCTTACAATAAGATAATCTTGTTTTCATACAGAGAATTAAATTCTTATAAAAAACGGCCGTTTGTAATTATACAAACGGCCGTTTCTTTTTGTAATAGTATTTGCAATTAGGGATAAAAAATAGCATTATAAAGCATTAAAGTGATCAAATAAAATTGTTAGATCACCATCCTTTTTTATGTTTAATTTGTTGCTGGATATATAGCTGTCAACTTCAGCTTTATTTTGAGATAGAATAGGGTATATGGCACTTTTCTCTCTTTTAATTTTCTCTAATTTTCCTGCTTTTTCAACAAAATAGGTGTCTACAGGTTTCATTTTTTTAACGGAATAAAGCATTCCTGCTTCTCTTTCATCTACCCTTTTCATCTGCACTCTTTTCAATAAAGTGGTTTTCCCCTCCGATAGAATTTCGTAAAAAGTTTTTTCGTTTCCGCCGTCTATTGAAGGATACCCAGATTTAAATTTTTTACTGGCTCCGCCATTTTCTGGAGATGTAATGGTAAATTCTTTCACTGTAAGTTTAAACAATTGAGGTAAGCCATTATCTGCTTTAAATATCAAACGGTCGTTGCTTAAATCATACATGAGGTTCATTCCTTTGTATAAACTATCATTAGATAATTTTACCGATCCTTTGTTCCATGTTTCGTATAAATATGAAACATCATTATTTCCTTTGGTTGTGTTTCCTGAATAATTTACATCATTATTTGCCAGTTGCAGGTTTACCCCTAATTGTGCATGACTTGCTAAATAAGGCAATACAAGAACTGATGACAATACGATTGTTTTTTGAAAGAGATTTTTCATGTTAATATGATTATTTATATAAACTTACAAATAATCATATCCTTTTTCTATTGAATGTAGATTGTAATTTATAAAAAGTAATTTTTTTTAATGATTGAAGATCCTAACCAAAACATCTCCCTGTCTTCAGCACATTTTAGTTAATTGTTTTTTGAAAGAAGCCTGAAAACTTTTGCTTTAGCTAAAACAAATCGTTAACTAAATAGTTAGTACTAAAATTTAACTGAAACATCGTAATTAAAATGTCATAATTTAGTTAAAGTCACGATTTATATGGATTTCGAGACTTAAAATTTGAACTGCGCTTCAATTATTTTATAAATTCGAACCTCATTAATTCAATTATCCTAACTAACTTAAATTTCATGAAAAAACTTCTACAAAGTTTGTTCGTGCTTTTGTTAATCGCATCATCTGCAATTGCACAAAACCGAACAGTCTCAGGTACAGTTACTTCAAAAGAAGATGGTTTACCTCTTCCAGGAGTGAGTGTAAAAGCGAGTGGCACAAGTGCTGTTACTCAAACCAACGTTGATGGTAAATACACAATCAGTGTTCCTTCTACCGCAAAAACATTAGAATTCTCTTACATTGGTTATACTAAACGAACGCTTGCCATAACAAGTGTACTAAATGTTTCTTTAGTTGCCGATAACCAATCACTTCAAGATGTTGTGGTAACGGCTTATGGTACGGTTAAAAGACAAAACTTTACTGGTACCGCTGCAACTGTTGGTAGTACGCAGATTAAAGATCAACTGGTAAGTAATATTGGTAACGTATTACAAGGTCAGGCGAGCGGTGTTATTGCTGTTAACAGTACTGGCCAGCCAGGTGCAAACCCAACAATCCGTGTACGTGGTATTGCTTCTGCAAATGCTTCTGCAGATCCTTTAATTGTTTTAGACGGCGCAATATATGGCGGCCATTTAAATAACATTAATCCGAATGATATCGAAAGCATAACCATTGGTAAAGATGCGACCGCAACATCATTATACGGATCGAGAGCAGCAGCCGGTGTTTTGTTTATTACCTCAAAAACAGGATCGGGCAAGCCGAAAATCGATATAAATATTAACAGTGGTTTTTCTAACAGAGCTGTTAAAGATTATGAATACCTGGGCTCTCAGGGGCTTTACGAAACTACCTGGGAAGGTCTTCGTAATCAGGCATTAATTACCCCAACTTTGGTTACTTCTTCTGGTTCTGCATCTGCAGCAGATTATGCCAGCAAAACCGTTGCCCCTACATTAGTGTATAATCCATATAACATTGCTCAGCCAGTTGGCTTAGATGGTAAATTGGTTGCCGGAGCTAATGCATTATGGAACCAGGATTGGGCTGATGCTTTATTAAGAACTGGTAAAAGAACAGACATCAATGGCGCTGTTTCAGGTGCTTCTGATAAAACACGTTATTATATTGGCGGTGGTTACCTAACAGATCAGGGGTTAGCAACAGAGTCTCAGTTTAAAAGATATAGTGGCCGTGTTAAATTAGATAACCAAACCACTAGCTGGTTAAAAGTTGGTGCAAACGTAAGTGGGTCTTTTTCTACTCAAAATTATCCAAACCAGGCGGGTTCTGGTTACTCTAACGTAATTTCCTGGATCCGTACGGTATCAAGCATTTATCCTGAATACCTTTTGACTCCAACAACTGGTCAGCCGATTTTAGATGCCAACGGTAATAAACAATACGATTTTGGTAACAATGGTCCATTGCTTCGTCCGGTATTAAGACCAGGTAACCCAGCGGCTACTACCTCAATGAACCCTACTACTTACGATCGTTATTTAACTTCACTTAACGGTTACGCAGAAGCTAAAATCATTGATGGTTTAACCATCCGTTCTCAATATGCTTTAGATTACTATCAATATGCATTTGATCAGTATTATAACCCGTTTGTGGGTGATGGTGCTGCTTATGGTGGCAGAAGTGAAAAATACAGAGAAACAACGATTACGCAAACTTTAACCAATACCGCTACATACGATAAAACATTTGGTGTTCATCATCTTAACTTATTAGCGGGCTGGGAAGTTTATAAATATAAAGACAATTACACTGATGCAGAAGCAAGAGGTTTTACTTTTCCTGGTACTACCGAGCTTTCTTACGGTGCAACACCTTATACTGCAAGCTCAAATACTTATCTGAACAGACAGACCAGTTTCTTCGGTAGAGCAAGCTATGATTATAAAGATAAATATCACGTAACGGGTTCGGTTCGTGGTGATGGAAACAGCCGTTTTGCAGAAAATGTTCGTTGGGCAACTTTCTACTCAGTTGGTGCTTCCTGGAACGTTAACCGCGAAAGCTTCCTTTCGGATGTTAAAGTGCTTAGTGATTTAAAATTAAGAGCAAGTTATGGTACAACTGGTAATCAGGCGTTATTAAACAGTGCTGGTAACCAAAGTTATTTCCCATACTTAGGCGTTTATACTGGTGGAGCAAACATTGCAGGGTATAGCGGTTCTTACATTTTAAGTGCAGCAAACGATGTTCTTACCTGGGAGAAACAAACGGATCTGGATTTAGGTATCGATTTCGGTGTTTTGAAAAATAGAATTTCAGGATCATTTACTTACTTCGACAAAAAATCAAAAGGATTATTGTTCAACAGGCCATTAGCTCCCTCAAGTGGTTTAAATGGTGTTAATGATAATATCGGTCAATTATCGAACAAAGGTATTGAGGTTGAGTTAACCACAAGAAACTTTGCCGGCAAAGATTTCCAATGGACAACCTCGATCAATTTTACACACATCAGAAATAAAATTACATCACTTCCTCAGCCTACAATTACCGGAAGTAACTTCTCTCAGCTTTCTGTTGGAGAATCATTATACAATTTCTACCTAAGAGATTATGCTGGTGTTGATCCTGCTGATGGTCGCCCAATGTGGTATTTAGATCAAACAGATGCTAATGGTAATGTTACACAAACAACCACTAAAACCTATAGTGCTGCAACCCGTTACTATAAAGGAACAGCGTTACCAAATGCTACAGGAGGTATTAACAACACATTCAGCTACAAGAACTTTGACTTGAATGTACTGGCATCGTTCAGCTTTGGTGGAAAAATTTATGATTCTGATTATGCAGGCTTAATGCATGCAGCTATTGGTACAAACCCTGGTTATAACTGGAGTGTTGATATTTTAAACAGATGGCAAAGTGCAGCTAATCCTGGTGATGGTGTAACTCCACGTTTAACCGGTACAACAGATGATCAGGCAACTTCGGCTTCAACCCGTTTCTTATATGATGCGAGTTATGGCCGTATCCGTAACATTACTTTAGGTTACCGCTTGCCTCAGCGCTGGTTAGATAAGGTTAAATTTGCCCATGCCAGAATTTTTGCAGATTACCAAAACCCATTTACCATTTTCGGTCGTAAAGGTTTAGATCCGGAGCAAGGTATCGCTGGTGTTACCAATAATGCTTCTGTTGTTTACAAAACCTTATCATTCGGTGTCAACTTCGGATTTTAGCAGGCCTATTTAAAAAAGATTATTATGAAATTTAAAAAATATTTATTGATCGGTTTAAGTGCTATAGCACTTTCATCATGCACCAAAGATTATCTTAATGAGCCTCAGCCTGCTGATGGTAGTGTTTCGGATGTATTGGTGTTTAATTCTAAAGTTGGTGTAGATAACGCTATGACAGGTATTTATTACCTGATGCGTAACTATCAAGGTGCTCAGCAAAATATGTACGGTTGGAAAACGGTACAATTGAACTTTGATTTAAGGGGTAATGATATGATCTCTGATGCCAGCAACTGGTGGTTATACGAAAATAACTGGAGTGATAATACTTACGGCCGAATTGCTACCGCATCACGTAATACCCAGATCTGGAACCTTTGTTATAAAGTAATTAACAATGCCAATGCTATTATAACAAACATTAATAAGTTACCGGAATCTGATGCTGTAAAAAATGCTTTTGTTGCAGAAGCCAGGGCCTTAAGGGGTTGGGCTTACTTTCAACTGGCAAGAGTGTATCAGTTTACTTATGCTAAAGATATAAATGCAGCAGGTGTGCCAATTATGTTAGAGGCTACAACAGCTACTACAACAGGCAAACCACGTTCTTCAATGAAAGATGTTTATGCACAGGTAGTGTCTGATTTAGAGTATGCAACTGCAACATTAACCACCACACGTGTTGATAAATACCGCATTAACAAAAGTGTAGCTCAGGGTATTTTGGCTGAAGTTTATCAGGAAATGGGAATGGCAGATGCTTCTTTATGGACAAAAGCGGTTTCTAATGCACAGGCAGCCAGAACCGGTTTTACTTTAATGACTGCCGCAGATTATAAAGCGGGTTTTAATACTGTTTCTAATGCAGAATGGATGTGGGGCTTACAGTTTAATGCATCACAATCATTATCTTATGCATCTTTCTTTGGTTATATCGAACCTTTAAATACACCAAATACTTCTTTCAAAGCAAGATATAACGATTTATACATCAATAATACATTTGTAAGCTTATTTACAGCTACTGATATTAGAAATACTTTCTTAGCTGCACCAGGACAATCAAGCGCCCTAACCTGGAAAAAATTTGTAACCTACAAATTTCAGGATAATGCGACCCAAACAGGCGATTTTGTAATGATGCGCGCTGCTGAAATGTACCTGATCGAGGCAGAAGGCGATGCGCAGCAAGGTTTATTAGAGCCTGCTAAAGATGTACTTTTTGTATTACAAAAACAAAGAGATCCTAATGCTGTTCGTTCTACTGCTACAAGTAAAGATGCATTAATTAATGAGATTCTGGTAGAACGCAGAAAGGAATTATATGCGGAGATGGGCGTTGAATATTTCGATTTAAAACGTTACCAGAGAGGTTTAGTTCGCAACGGTATCCAGTGGAGTTTATTAAATATCGCTGCAACCGATAACCGTTGGAGATGGCAGATTCCACAAACAGAAATGGACAATAATAAGAGCTTAACCAGCGCTGATCAAAATCCATTATAGATTTAAAATATAAGTTTCAAGCCCTGTAATCAAAAGTTACAGGGCTTTTTTTTTGGATATAACTCTTGATTATTTTTAACTCCGGTGTTGTTTTTCGTTCTTTTGATATTTTTCTTTCTGTAGCCAATCATTTCTAAGATGGGCTATTTGTTTTTATCAATATTATTTTCTGACCTTTACCGGATTTTCATACGTTATTTTGATTATGATGTTCATCTTCAAATTTTCTACTGATTATATATCACTCTATAATCATAATTTTTCTAATCCCATTTTAATGTAATTGTATCTTTTTAAATAGATTATTGGCTGCTAATAGTTTAATTGTGCTGCCTTTTTAGCGTTTTTAGCTATTTTTAACAGGTTTTGTGGGTGGTTTTTAGCTTCTTCCTTAATAATCACAAAAAAAATAAATCATTTTTTATTTTGTAAAATTTGCATGACGTTTTTCTAAATCCTATATTGGATTATTAAACGGAAACTAAACTATTATTTATGAAACAACTCACGCAGAGTTTGTTCTCATTGATGTTCATTGCAACAGATGCAAGGGCACAAGAAAGAACGATCAGAAGCACTGAAGTGGTCAAAGAAGGCTACAAAGATCCCCCGGAACCAGGTGTTAAAATTAAAAATGCGACCTAACGAACCACCATTGGCGCAATTGAAAGTTTAACTTAAATCACCCTATTCATTAACTCAAAATCACTCAATCATTAACTTTTAATATTTAATCTTTAAACAGGCAATAAAAACAGGTGCAGTTTTTATTGTTGAATTGTATTGCAGAATACAAACCCATTGCACGATTATTAACTAAACTAAACTAATTTTTTTATGAAAAAACTTCTACAAAGTTTGTTCATATTGCTATTTATTGCCTCTTCGGCAATAGCGCAAGAAAGAACAATCACTGGTACAGTTACGGGTAAGGAAGACGGAATGCCGCTTCCTGGTGTAAGTGTTAAAATTAAAGGCGCAACAGGCGGAACCACAACTGGCGCAGATGGTAAATACACAGTCCGTGTAACATCGAGATCAACAACATTAGAATTTTCTTACATCGGTTACAGCACTCAATCAAGAACGATTGGAGGTGGATCAGTAATCAATGTGGCTTTAGAAAGCGATTCGAAAACCTTAACAGATGTAGTGGTTACGGGTTATGGCGTAACCAAGAAAAAAGATTTTACCGGATCTGCTTCCAGCGTTAAAGGTGATGATTTAAAAGATAAACCAGTACAAAGTTTTGTACAGGGTTTAACAGGTCAGGCTGCCGGAGTGAGTATTATCCAGCCAAATGGTTTGTTAAACAATCCTCCGGTTATCCGTGTAAGGGGGGTAAGTTCAATTTCGTTGAGCTCTTTCCCTTTGGTCATCGTAGATGGTATCCCCTTTCCGACTGGTGACGCTTCAGCCAACTCTGCAGCAAATAACCCTTTGGGTGATATTAACCCAGCGGATATCGAATCAATTGATATCTTAAAAGATGCTGCCTCAACCGCGTTATATGGTTCTAGAGCTGCAGCAGGTGTATTGGTAATTACAACAAAAAAAGGAAAAACCGGCGATGCCAAAGTAACCTACGATGGTTGGGTGGGTGTAAATAATGCTGTTCGTTTACCAGAAGTGTTAAATGCTCAGCAATATATCGATTCAAAAAATGCTGCTGTTAAAAATGCATTGGCAATCAATCCTAATGCGCTTACTGCTGCCCAAAGAGATGCAAACGGATTGAGTTTCTTCCCGAGCTACAACGCAGATGGTTCATTGGTAGATACTAAATGGTATGATGAGGTTTACAGAACGGCTTATTCGCAAAACCATAACGTAACCATAAGCGGAGGAACAGCTAAAACAACTTATTATATTTCGGGCGGTATTACTGATCAGGACGGCTTCTTAAAAGCAAACTCTTTTCAAAGAAACTCGGCCCGTGCTAATTTAACGCATAAGGCAACAGAATGGTTAGAGTTAAACTTAAACCTGAATTACAACAACAGTTTCAATAAATCACCACAAAGTGGATCTGCTCCGGGTTCGGCATTTTCTTCTTCTGGTTTGGGCCGTATTGCTGTTGCTGCTGCACCAAACGTTTCGGTATATAAACCAGATGGTAGCTATAACTTAAGCGGCCAGTACATAGGTAACAATGCCAATCTTATAGCAGGAACATGGGCACACCCAACCGTATTAGTAGAAAAAGATTTAAATACATCAGAAAATACCCGTTTTTTAACTAACCTGGGTGCAACATTCAAAATTGTAGATGGATTAACTTTTAGGTCAAACTACTCATGGGATAGAAGTAATACCGAAAACATTCAATTCTGGAATCCTTTATCTGGTGATGGTTTTACTTATACTGGTTATGCATACAATAATACTGCACGACGCAATAACTGGAACTGGATTAACACTGTACAGTATAACAAAACTTTTGGTGGCGACCATAATTTAAATTTAACCTTAGGTTCGGATGTTCAAAAAACAAGAACAGTAAACTGGGGGGCTATCCGCCAAGGCTTGGGTGATCCTACTTTCTTCAATCAGTTTCAAGGTACTTATGTAACCAATGTTCCCGGAGGAAACAGCATTAACCAAATTTCTTTCGAAGCTTATCTGGCAAGTGTAAGTTATAACTACAAGGGTAAATATTTCTTAAGTGGTAATTTTAGAAGAGATGGTAACTCTGGTTTGGCACAAGAAAACAAATGGGGTAATTTTGGTGGCGGATCAATCGGATGGTCTATCTCACAGGAAGATTTCTTCAAAAATTCATCTTTAGCAAATACAATCAGCAATTTACGTATCCGTGCAAGTTATGGTAGAGTTGGGAATGCAAACGTAGGTTCGTACAACGAATATACTACCTACAGTCCTGCTTTATATGGTGCTATTCCTTTTGCCTGGTTGTATGGACAGGCTGGAAACAAGGATCTGAAATGGGAAACCAGTAACCAGACCGATATCGGTTTAAATATCGGGTTCCTGAAAGACAGACTTACCTTTGAAGCCGATTACTTCCATAAAGATATCAACAACTTAATTTTGGATGTTCCTCAGGCACCATCTAAAGGTATCCCTGGCGGAAGTATCCTTGCTAACGTAGGTTCGATGTATAACAAAGGATTTGAATTTGCAATCTCAGGTGTTCCTGTAAAAACAACAAACTTCACCTGGACTACAAACCTGAACTTTACCACAATTAAAAATGAGGTAACTGCATTAGATCCTAACGTAAAACAGATTATCGGTACTACAAGTACTTTGGAATCGGCAAGTATTACCACTGTTGGACAACCAATCGGAAGTATATATGCTGTTAGAACAAATGGTGTTAATCCGGCTAACGGACGCAGGATTTTCATTAATGGAGCAGGTCGTGAAGTTCAATACTTACACCTTGGAGGTACAAATGCATGGACGTATTTAGATGGTACACCAGCTTCTTCGCCAGCAGGTGATGCTCAGGTAATTGGTGGAACTTTACCTAAATGGTACGGTGGATTTAACAACACATTTGCTTATAAAAACTTCGACTTAAACATCATGTTTACCTATTCTGGCGGAAATTATATCTATAACGGTTCGCGTGCAGGATTATTAGACCAACGTTTCTGGAACAATTCAACCGAGATCTTAAACGCCTGGACTACACCTGGTCAGGAAACCAATATTCCAAGAGTGGTTTACGGGGATAACGTTTCCAATGGTTCATCATTCCCTATTGATGCCAATGTTGAAAAAGGAGACTTTCTCCGTTTGCAGGCGGCAACCCTGGGATACAAAATTCCAAAATCTGTATTTGGTAAGATCGGCATCACTGGCGCAAGGGTTTATGCTTCTGTAAACAATGCTTTTATTATTACGGGCTATACAGGTGTTGACCCAGAGATATCTACTAATGGTAACTCAAACCTTGCGAGTGGTATCGAACGTAACAGTATTCCTCAGGGAAGATCTTTCACCTTCGGAATTAGTTTAGGATTATAATTTTAACTACAAATCAACATGAAAATTTTTCATATCAATTCATACAAACAGAAGGTTGCTATATTGGCAGTAACAGCATTGCCATTAATAGGTTTTGTATCTTCTTGTAAAAAAGATTTTTTGGTGGCTGCACCAGAATTGACCCTTCCCGATCAAGATGCATTTGCCAATCCAACAAGGATTTTAGGACAGGTAAATGGTTTATATGTATCACTTAAATCCGGCTCATTTCTTGGTGGCAGATACGAAATTTACAACGACATCAGGGCCGAGGAATTTACGAACAGATTAAGTAATAATGTTACGGGTTATGATGTTTATGGGGGTACAAACAACTCCACAAATACCTATATCGCCAGTTTTTGGTCGCAGGGTTATTTAACCATTAACAGGGTAAACCTATTTTTAAAAGGGATAGAAACCAATTCTACTGTTTTAACTCCCGCTTTAAATGCCAACTACATCGGCGAGGCTAAGTTTGTAAGGGCATTGAGCTATTTTTCTTTAATACAGATTTTTGCTAAACCCTATGTTCAGAATAACGGTGCATCGCGTGGTTTACCATTGCGTTTACAGCCTGAAACATCACTGGCCAATAACGCTTTAAAAAGCAGTACGGTTGCAGCAGTGTACGCACAGATTTTAAAAGATCTGGATGATGCAGAAGCAGGTTTGCCTGATGGTCAGGGTACTGCTCTGGCCAATACAACCAGGGCACATAAAAACACAGCAATTGCCTTAAAAACACGTGTTTATCTGGCTATGGGAAACTATGCAAAAGTAATTGAAGAAGGTAATAAACTGGTTCCGCAAGTTGCTCCTTTTATCAACACAGCAAGAACACCTCATGCTTTACAGGCCAACGTTGCTAGCGTTTTTGCAGCTCCATATACCACTTCCGAATCGATTTTCTCTTTACCAATGGCAGATACCAATGCGCCTGGAACGCAGAATCAGCTTGGGTATTACTATAATAGTAACGTAGAATATTTCCTAAACCAAACCGGTGCGGGTATATATGTAGATGCAGCATGGCCTGCAACTGATGCCAGAAAATCTAGTTTAACAGGGAATGTGGCCTTATCTTCTACCAGTACAGTACGCAGGGTAATTAAATTCTCAGGAACTTCACCATTTATTGATTATGTTCCAATTATTCGCTATGCAGAAGTATTGCTTAATGTTGCTGAGGCAGAAGCTTTAGTTACGGGTGGTAATTTAGTGCGTTCGAGAGCCATATTGCAAGCTGTGCGTACACGTTCTGATGCTGCTTATGTATTTGGTGTGTTTGCTACTCCAACCGATCTGGTAAATGCAATTCTGAAAGAAAGAAGAATTGAGCTACTAGCAGAAGGATTTAGGTATAATGATTTGGCCAGGAAAGCCACACCACTTCCTTCTTTTGGTATCGGTGCAGCTGTTCCTGTTACGGATGATCGTTATACTTTCGCAATACCGCTTGCAGAAATTAATACCAACTCAGAGGTAAATAACTTCTAATTAAAATAATATTGCTGAGGCTATCCATTTAGATAGCCTCTTTTTTTATGTCCTTTTTTCTGAAATTAGCTTATTAAAGCCAAATTTTATAGCCATTCGGGCTGTTGCCGGCATTTGATGGCCTTGTGCTTTAACCACTGATCCTCAGTTTATTCCATGTTTTAAGGTTTTTAGAAAATAGCATAAATTTTTATTTTGTAAAATTTGTATTACAAAATACTAAACCTTATCTTGTACTATTATTAACTAAACTAAACTATTTTTTTATGAAAAAACTTCTACAAAGTTTGTTCATATTGCTATTTATTGCCACCTCAGCAATAGCGCAAGAAAGAACAATCACTGGGACAGTTACGGGCTCGGAAGACGGAATGCCGCTTCCTGGTGTAAGTGTTAAAATTAAAGGAATATCCAGTTCTGGTGTTTCTACCAATGCCACAGGAAAATTTTCAATCAAAGTAAATGCCGACGCTAAAACTTTAACCTTTTCTTCTGTTGGATATTCGACACAGGAAATCGCTATTCGGGGAAGCGTAATCAATGTTTCTTTGGAAGCTGATTCAAAATCTTTATCAGAAGTTGTGGTAACAGCATTGGGTCAAAAAAGAGAAGCTAAATCTTTAGGTTATGCAGCCACTACTGTTGATGCCTCTAAATTAACGGCAGGCCGCTCTACCAATGTGGTAAATGCATTGGCGGGTAAAGTAGCGGGTGTAAAAATTCTGTCTACCGGTGGCGCAACAGGTGCATCATCAAACATCAATATCAGGCAGGCCACAACCTTTACCGGATCGAACCAACCGTTATGGGTATTAGATGGTATTCCAATTGATAATGGTGGAGGAACCCAATCTGTAAATACAGGCAGTACAAATTCGAACAGGGGGATTGATTTAAACCAGGATGATATTGAGTCGGTAACGATTTTGAAAGGACCAGCTGCCGCCGTACTTTATGGCTCCAGGGCTGTTGCCGGGGCAGTGATTGTAACCACTAAAAAAGGAAGTAAAGGGCAGGCCGGAAAAGTAGAATTAAGCAGTAACTATAATTATATAGAAGTTAACCGTTTACCGGATTATCAAAATCAATATTCTCAGGGTGCCAATGGATTATACGATTCTTTTTCACAAATGTCGTGGGGGGCTAAAATAACAGGGCAAACGGTTACCAATTACCTTGGTAATCCAGAAACCCTAACAGCTTATCCGGATAATGTTAAGGATATATTTAAAGGAGGTTATAACCTGCAGAATAACGTTACTTTTTCTGGCGGTACTGAAAAAACAGCGTATTACTTTAATTATGGAAATTTTAAAGAAAGTGGATATATCGATAATAATACTTTGGCTAAAAATAACTTTACCGTCAATGCCAGTACACAATTGAGTAAAAATTTAACCATTAGTTCTTCCATTCAGTACATTCATAATAATTCTGTGGGTACTCCTACAGGTAATGCAAGGTCTAATCCTTTATTCGATGGTATGACTTTACCCAGGACCTATAATCTTGCAAATTATCCATTTGAAACGGCAGCAGGTTTAAATAATATACCAAGCAACCGTGTTAACAATGCAGGTTATACCTATTATAATGTTTTAGGTACAGATAACCCGCTATGGTCAATTAAATATGTTCTATTTAAACAAAAGATAGATCGTGCTATTGGTAATGTTGGTTTAGATTATAAAATAGCTGATTGGTTAAGCGCCAATTATAAAATCGGTATCGATCAATATACCAATGTCTCTAAAACAATTAACGAAAAATCGGCAAACAATAATCAATCTGCCAGTAGATCCGGCTCTATTATCGATAACACCACCAATAGACGTGAGGTAAGTTCTTATTTCAATTTAGTAGCCAACAAAAGGTTTTTAAAAGACTTTGGCGCCAGATTTTTATTGGGTAACGAGATTAACTATAGAAGATTAGATCAGCTGCAGGTTACGGGTAATGGAATACAGGCAGCGCATAATTACAATATCTCTAATACCTTAACTTACGTTCCGGCTCAAGCCATAACAGAACAAAGTTTGGTCGGGGTATATGCTGATATTAGTTTAGATTATAAATCTTTTGCATACCTTTCATTTACAGGTCGTAGAGATGTTTCTTCAACTTTCGCGCCTGATAAAAGAAGTTATTTTTACCCTAAAGTAGATGCCAGTTTTATTGCTACAGAGGCTTTCCCTGAGTTAAAACAAAATGATATTTTAACTTATTTGAAAATCAGGGCCAATTATGCAAAAGTGGGTAGAGAAGCATCAGCTTACAGTAATGGTACCTATTTTGGTACTGTGGGTCCTTCTGATGGTTTCGGACCAAATCTGATCTTTCCATTTAACGGAGTAAATGGTCAAACTTTTTCAAATGCAGCAGGTAACATTAATATTAAGCCCGAATTTACAGCTTCAAGAGAAGTTGGTTTAGAAGCAAAATTTTTAAAAGACAGATTGAGTATTGATGTAGCTTATTATAGCACCAAAAGCACCGACATTATATTTGCTGTTCCCAGTGCGCCGTCTTCGGGCTTTACCAGTACACTGCTAAATGCCGGAACTTTAAAAGCCCACGGCATTGAGTTGTTGATCAGTGGAACACCGGTAAAATCAACAAACTTTAACTGGGATTTATCTGTAAACTTTACCAAAGGAAGAAACGAAGTGGTAGAACTGGCTCCTGGTGTACCATTTATTGGCAACGGTGGTTTTACCAATCCACAGGGACGTATTGTTACCGGATATCAGTATGGAACGTTATTCGGTCAGGTATTTAAAAAAATTAATGGCAAAGATGTGGTTGATGCGAATGGCAGGTTAAGTTCTGGGCAGATCAATACTGCAGAATTACAGCCGATTGGCGATCCAAACCCAAAATGGACGGGCGGTGTAAATACCACCTTCTCTTATAAAGGTTTATCATTAAGTTTATTTGCTGATATCCGTTACGGTGGTGATATTTATTCGAGAACAATTACCGATTTAAGAAGATATGGTGTTGCTGCAGAAACGGGAAACAGAGATCGTTTATATGTGCATAATGCCGTATATGCCGATGGTACGCCAAACAATACCTTAATTACGGCCGAACAATATTATAGTGATTTGTATTCTTCTGCAGCCCAGGAGTATGCGGTTTTCGACGGTTCCTGGATCAGATTACGTGAAGCGACATTATCTTATCGCATCCCGGGCAAATTATTAAACAAACTAAGCTTTATAAAAGGAATTAATGTTGGATTAACAGGAAGGAACCTTTTGATGTATGCGCCAAATTTCCCTCACTTAGATCCGGAGAACAACCTTTTGGGTGTGGGTAACGGACAGGGGATTGAGTATAACGGCCAGCCTCAAACAAGAACCTATGGTGGATTTTTAAAATTATCATTTTAGTATTAGGAGAGTTTAAATATGAAAATTAATATAAAGAAAATAGTTTTTGGATTGGCATTGGCCATGACAGGACTGAGCTCGTGCAAGAAATTTGTAGACATTAATGATGATCCTACGCGATTAAAAGATCCTGATGCAAGTTTGGTTTTACCTGCGGCGGAAGGTAATCTTGGCTTTACAATGGGTTCTGATATACACCGTTTTACGGCGTTATGGGTGCAGCAGTTTGCGGCACAGGGCGGTGGTGCAGCCCAGCCCACGCAATATGATAAATATGCCATAGGCGAAAGTGATATCAATAATACCTGGGCAGCAACTTTTGCCGGTACTTTGGCTGATTTGCAAAAGGTGATCGAAAAAACCAAAGCAACAAGTCCAAAATATGCAGGTGTTGCAGAATTGGTAAAAGCGTATGTTTATCAAACCCATGTTGATGCGTTTGGAGATCTGCCTTATACAGAGGCTATTGGCTATGAAGCGAATTTAAAACCTAAGTTTGATGGATCGTCAGCCATATATGATAATGTATTTGGTTTAATTGATGAGGGCATTGCAGATATCAAAAAAGCATCTTTATTGGCCCCTACAACCGATGACCTTTTTTATGGCGGTGATATGGATAAATGGGAACGTTTTGGAAATGCTTTAAAACTGAGAATGTATATCCACTATTTTTCTACCAATGGAACGGCTGCGGATGCAACAAGAGCTAAAACAGGGATTACTTCTATATTGGCTGGTAATAAACTGTTAAGGGCAAATACCGACAATTTTCAAATGCGGTTTTTAACTTCAGCCAATCAAACTAACCCTATTCACCAATTTGAAGGATCAAGACCAAACCAGTTTTTTCCGAGTAAAACTTTGGTTGATATCATGAATGCAAAGAGCGATAGCAGGAGAAATTCATTTTTTACCTTACTGGGAGCTACGTATGTTGGAGCTACTAATGGAAATGGTGATATAGTGGTAAGTACTTCCTTTTCGCGCATGAGCACTTACCTTAGAGGAAAGCTTTCAGCAGGTGCATATTCTGGCGAAGCACCAATAAGAATGTTAACTTTTGCTGAGCAAAATCAGATTTTAGCTGAATATTTTGCCAGAACAAATGGAGGAAATGATTTAACTATGGCAGATACTTATTATAAAGCAGGTATAAACGCTTCATTTGCAAGTGCGATTGAGTTTTCAGATGGAACAGAAGCTGGGGCTGTAACCGCTGGTTTGGCTACTTATCTGGCTTCAACAAATGGAACTTTGCTTACCGGGAATGCCCTGCAAAAAATTATCGAGGAAAAATTTGTCTCTAACTTTGGGGTTGCCATAGAGCCGTGGACGGACTGGAGAAGAACAGGATTTCCTGTGCTATCGCCGGTATCTCCTTCAACATCCATTCCGCGCATATTGCCATATTCATTCAACGAAAGAAGCTACAATCCTAACACACCAGCCCGACCTTCAGTATTTGTAAAATCTGTATTCTGGGATAAATAATTATAACTATGAAAAGAATTTTAATCATATTATTTGCATCAATTTTAGGCCTGGCCTCATGCAAAAAAGATCCAAAGCAGCCTGAAACACTTGATACGGCCGCTACCATTACTTTTGATGGTAACTTAAACACGGTATCGGGTACATATTCAAGTTATGCCGCAGCTACTCCTACCGTAAAAGGAACAGGAACTGTAAATATTGTAATTACTTACAGTGGAGATGTGAAAACACTTTCATTTACTACGCCAACAGGTACGGTTATTAACAACCTGGGCACCGCGACAGTAAGTGGCGGTTCTTATACTTTTACCAAGCTGGTAAAAGATTTACGTGGTGCGGCTGATGCTCCGCTCCCTACCTCTGGTACAAGTGGAGCGGTTGTTTTAACAGTTACGGCCACCCTCGGCAATGGTCAGACGGTAAGACGCTTTTTTACCATTAATATTTCCGGATAGGTTGATAAAAAAGGGCCTGGAAATTTTTCAGGCCCTTCTTTTTATTGAGAACAATTAAGTTTACTTTTTATCCACACTATACTTTCCGGGGCCGATAAAAATCAAACCGAAAAATACAATGCCTAATTCTATTGCATGACTGGCGCCGCCTAATCCATCTCCTTTGCCAAAATGCACTAAAGCCGCAATAATCATGGTGAAGATCAACAAAATCAGAGCAGGCCGGAAAAACAGACCTACAATTAAAAGAAAACCTCCAAAAGTTTCTGTAGCTGCGGCCATAAATCCCCAAAATATCGGTAGAAAATCAATGCCGATTACTTTCATACTTCCACCTAGGTTTGTCCAGCCGTTTGGTCCGCCAGCCAACTTCGGAAAGCCGTGAATAATAAACATTACACCTATGCCTAAACGCAAAAGTAATAGTCCGGTATTGCGGTATTTTCCTAAATTATCTAAAATCGCCATCTTATAAATATTTAAATTGAACGTTATTGGTTTCTACATTTAATGCTACTTCAGCACCTAAAGTCATGCATAGGTTGTTTTCAATATGCCCGGTAGGGAAATTAAAGCAAACCGGATAGTTATATTCCTTAACAATGTCCCAGATTACCTCGTCAGCTGTTTGCCCGAATGAAATTTTTTCTTCCGCTATTTCATTAAAAGCACCAACAATTAGGCCTTTTAACTTTGATAGTTTACCAGCCCTTTTCAACATGCGCAACATTCTGTCAATACTGTATTCGTGTTCACCAACATCCTCCAGGAAAAGAATTTTGCCTGTAAAATCCATCTCCGAAACCGAACCTTGCATCATGGCCAGTAAAGTAAGGTTACCACCGATTAAAATTCCACTGGATTCTCCCGCCCTATTTTTAAATGTACTTTGGTAATTATACTCCTGTTTTTCACCAAATAAAGCCTTTTGTAAAGAGTTTAAGGCTTCTACGGTAGATTCATCAAAAGTATAAGGCATTTGAGCATGCAGGCATTGTGTGTGGCTTTGCGCAATCAGGTGAGAAAGGAGTACTGTGATATCACTGAAGCCCACAAACCATTTCGGGTTTTTGTCGAATTCGGTAAAATCAAGGTCATCAATGATACGGATAGCACCATAGCCTCCACGACCAGAAATAATCGCTTTTATAGATGGATCATCTAAAAATCGCTGAATGTCTTTGGTTCTTAAATGATCGCTTCCGGCAAACTGGTGGTGACTTGCATATACACTATCGCCTAAAATAACCTCTAAACCCCAGCTTTTTAATATTTCAATGGCATGGTCTATAGGTTTAGGTAATTTTTTTGCCGGACAAACGAGGGCAATTTTATCTCCTTTTTTTAAATACGGGGGCTGCTTAATCATCTTCAAAACACTTATCTTTGCCAAATTAATAAAAATTGTTTTGGATAATAGTAAAATAAAAAGATATACCGTAACTGCAGCCCTTCCATATACTAATGGACCGGTTCATATTGGGCACCTTGCCGGTGTTTACATTCCTGCAGATATTTATGCCCGTTACTTAAGATCGAATAAACGTGATGTGAAATTCATCTGCGGATCTGACGAAAACGGCGTTCCAATTACTTTAAAGGCCAAAAGAGAGGGAATTACCCCTCAGGAAGTGGTAGATAAGTACCACAAAATTATTGGCGATTCTTTTAAAGAATTTGGGGTTTCTTTTGATATTTATCACCGCACCTCTTCGCAAACCCATCACCAAACTGCCGCCGATTTCTTCGAAACGCTTTACGAAAAAGGTGTTTTTACAGAAGAAATTACCGAACAATATTACGATGCTACGGCGAAACAGTTTTTGGCCGACCGTTACATCACGGGTACCTGTCCAAAATGTGGCAATGAAAATGCTTATGGCGATCAGTGCGAAAATTGTGGTTCTACACTGAATGCTACTGATTTAATTAATCCAAAATCTACCCTATCTGGTGATAAACCTATTCTGAAAGAAACTAAAAACTGGTTTTTACCGCTTGATAAATATGAAGACCGTTTACGGACTTATATCGAAAGTCATAAAGAATGGCGTCCGAATGTTTACGGACAATGCCAAAGTTGGTTAAATGCAGGTTTACAGCCAAGGGCGATGACGCGGGATTTAGATTGGGGTGTACGCGTTCCGCTTCGCGATGCAGAAGGTAAAGTGCTTTATGTGTGGTTTGATGCGCCAATTGGCTATATCTCTGCCACGAAAGAACTTTGCAATTACGCAAAACTTGATGTGTGGAACCCGAAAGCAGAAGAATATTACATTAGCAGTTACGAAAACGATAAATGTGGCTGGGAAGAATACTGGAAAAGTGACGAAACCAAGTTAGTCCACTTTATTGGTAAAGATAACATCGTTTTCCACTGTATTATTTTTCCTGCAATGTTAATGGCGCATGGCGAATATACTTTAGCCGATAATGTACCTGCAAACGAATTCCTGAATTTAGAAGGTCAAAAAATATCGACTTCTAAAAACTGGGCTGTTTGGCTGAACGAATATTTAAGGGAATTTGAGGGTAAACAGGACGTTTTGCGTTATGTATTAACGGCAACGGCACCTGAAACTAAAGATAACGATTTTACCTGGAAAGATTTTCAGGCCAGAAACAACAACGAACTGGTGGCCATCCTGGGCAATTTCGTAAACCGCGTAATGGTGCTTACACATAAATATTTTGGCGGCTCAGTACCTACCTGCATGGAAATTACCGAGGTAGATCAGGCAGTTATTGATGAATTGGCTGGTTATCCTGCTAAAATCTCTGCTTCTATCGAAAATTATCGTTTTAGAGAGGCCTTATCAGAAGTAATGAATGTTGCGCGTTTAGGTAATAAGTACCTGGCAGAAACAGAACCATGGAAACTGATTAAAACCGACGAAGACCGTGTGAGGACGATTTTGCATATTGCGCTTCAAATTGCTGCCAATATTCAGATCCTGATTGAGCCTTTCTTGCCATTTACTGCAGAAAAACTAATGAAAATGCTTAAAAATGGTGGGCACGATTGGGAAAATGCAGGTACGGTTAGCTTGTTAAAACGTGGTCATGAGATTGGTGAGGCTGTTCTTTTATTCGAAAAAATAGAAGATGCAGAAATTGATTTCCAGATCGAGAAACTAAACCAAAGCAAGGCGAGTAATGCGGCGAGTACAGCAGTTGCTGTTCCGGCAAAAGAGAATATCCAGTTTGATGATTTTTCTGCCATGGACATCCGCGTAGCAACCATTGTTGCTGCCGAAAAGGTGGAAAAAACAAAAAAACTGTTAAAATTAACAGTAAATACGGGTATTGACGAAAGAACAGTGGTTTCTGGCATCGCAGAATATTATAAACCAGAAGATATTGTGGGTAAACAAGTAAGTATGATCGTAAACCTGGCTCCACGCGAAATCAAAGGGATTTTATCGCAGGGAATGATCCTGATGGCTGAAAATGCTGAAGGAAAACTCACTTTTGTGGCTCCTGTAGAAAAGTTTCAGGAAGGTAGCGTAATCCGGTAAGACTATCAATCAAAAATAAAAAGCCATTTGGTCTAATGATCAAATGGCCTTTTTTATGGGGATAAGAACCGAATTAAGGATTCATCCGGTTAAAATATTCACTTATCGTGTCATTATTCGCTTTTGCCCTATCTTCACTTGTACCGAAGGTCAGTTCTGTTTTACCTTCCTTCATCTGTTCAAAAACCGATTCAACAAAATCGCTCACTGCAGGATGTGCATCATGGATGCCTTTTCCGCCCAAATCAGTATTCAAAGCTGGCGGGATCATTTCAATTACCTCTATTTTCGAGTCTTTAAGACTATGGCGCAATGAGAGTGTAAAAGAACGCATAAAGGCTTTTGTTCCACAATAAACCGGTATTTGAGAAAAAGGCACAAAAGCCAGACCTGAAGTAACATTAATAATTGTATCTAAAGAATCCAGCTCAGAGAAGAGTTTTGTTAAATGAATTGGCGCCACAACGTTGGTCGTGATTTCATCATTTGCTTTTTCGTAGAAATCATCATCACCAATTTTCATCCAGTTTTGGATACCTGCATTGTTTACCAGTACATTTAAATCGCAATGATTTTCGGCAATCCAATTGTAGAGTTCAATCCGGTCGGTTTCATTGGCCAGATCGCATGCTTTAGTTATTACTGAAGGTAATTTTTCTTTTGCTTCTTGTAATGCCGATTCGCGTCGGCCACAGATGATTACCGTGTTATTTTCTTTTATAAACCTTTCGGCCAGCCCGAAGCCTATGCCACTTGCGCCGCCTGTGATCAGGATTTTGTTATTTGCTAATTTCATGTTCTGATAAATTGATAGGTCAAAGATGAAGCTATTAAAAAGATTTATTATGGTGAGTAGTACAGTTTTTTCGCAGCCCCTTAAAAGATAGCGTTCACTAAATAAAACAGATTTAATCCTCCAATGGTAACCATTAATGCTTGTTAAAATGAATTCTCTTGAGACGAAACTTTTGTTATATTTGCGCAATCAAAATAAAATGGTCCCGTAGTTCAACGGATAGAATAGAAGTTTCCTAAACTTTAGATATGAGTTCGATTCTCGTCGGGACCACAAAACGTTAAGCCTTTGGATAAAATCTAAAGGCTTTATTATTTTATTTCCCGCACCTGACTCCTTTAAAACCTTCCTCTAACAAAATATTTAACTTCCCAAAATAGGTTTTTAATATCTAATTAAAAATTACTGCAATTTCTATCAATTTAGTCTGTCTATATTTACAGTTTTATTAGAATAACGGTGAATTTTTGGCGGTATTAAGCATTAATTTAAGCTTTTTGTTGAAATTATAGGTTAATATCATTTGTTTTACTACATGAATGATGTTAGATTTGATAATCAACAATTCCTAAGAGAAACCAAATAAAAGAAATTGGCAACTACAATATTCAGGTCTGCAATTGCAAAACATTCGATATTTTGGATATTATACTGGCTATACGAAATAGCCATCGTTTTGGTATTGGATGCCACAAAGCTTTTATGGCAGGAAACCATTTTAATGGCCATTTTAAATACTTCTGTATTTTATTCCAGTGCTTATTGGGTAATGCCACAAAGAGGAAAGCAGATTTCATATTTTAAATCGATTAACAAGATTCTTTTAGTGCTGTGTATCTATTTGGCTTTTAAAACAGGAATAACTGTATTGTTGTTACATCTCAATATAGTAGAACATACAAACTTATATGAAAACTCTTTCGCCTATATTATATCGGCAATATGGCGGAGCAGTTACTTTATTTTTCTTGGAATAGCATTTTGGTTTTCCCGGATGTCGATTTTAAGTGAGCAGGAATTAAGAAAAAAGGAGGTAGAAGAGCAAAAATTAAAGATGAGTATTCTGGATATGAAAATCGCATACTTTAAATCGCGAATCAACCCACATGTACTTTTTAATGCGCTAAACTTCTTATATTCTGAATCGCTTGATTTATCTAAAGAACTTTCAAAAGGAATACTAACACTGTCAGAAATCCTGCGATATTCTTTAAGGGATATCGAAGATGATGGAAAATCGTTGTTGGTTGAAGAGATTGCGCAGATCAAAAATTTGATTCTTTTAAACCAGTTCAGGTTTGGAAAGGAAATCCATTTTGTACATCAGGAAAAAGGAGTTACCAAAACACATAAAATAGTACCGCTAATTTTAATAACACTTGTAGAAAATGCCTTAAAGTTTGGTGAAATGACAGATGAACACAACCCCATTAAGCTTAACATTGAGGTAAATAACGGGAAGTTGCTTGTCTGTTTAGAAAACAAGAAAAAAACGGAAACTTTACTAAGTGTTGAAGGATATGGAATTGGCCTTAAATTTATAACTTACCAACTTGACCGATATTATCAAAAAGATTACCTCCTAAAAATCGATGATAAAGAAGAGTTTTATACTGTTAAACTGGAAATAAATATTTAACATAAACAATGTCCCACCATGATAAAATGTTTAATTGTTGATGATGAGCCTCACGCCATAGAAGTACTCAGGAAATTTTGCCAGCGAACGCCATACCTCGAAATTGCTGGTACTTTTAATAATGCCATCGAACCGATAGCACTCATCGAAAGTGAAAAAATAGACCTGATTTTTTTGGATATCAATATGCCCAATTTTACCGGTTTGGATTTTGTGAAGAGTTTTGGCAATAAAGTAAATATTGTTTTAACAAGTGCATATTCTAATTATGCAATAAACGCATTTGATAACGATGTGATAGATTACCTTTTAAAACCTTTTTCTTTCGAAAGATTCCTGATCGCCACACAAAAGGTAATCAATCGGTTATCAAAGCCAGTTGCAGCTGTAGAACATGCCAAACCTGAAAAAAGCGAGCATATCTTTGTAAAAACGGATAAAAGTAAAATTGTAAAAATCAATTACGACGAAATCGTTTATATTGAAGGGCTTAAAAATTATATTTCCCTTTATTTAACAGGTAACAGAAGGGTGATTACACTTTTAAATATGAAAACACTCGAAGAAAAACTCCAGTTACATGGGGTGTTAAGGGTTCATAAATCCTACCTGATTGCTCTTGATAAAATCATTTCATTAGATGGTGGCGTGGTTAATTTATCTGGGGCCGAAAAACCTATCCCGATAGGAAGTACTTTCCGTAATTCGTTCCTGGATAGTTTAAAAGGAAGGATGTTAACATAAAAACTATTTGATGATCCGATCCATATCTTTTTTATTTACAATATTTTTAAGTACATATTCTTTGGCCCAATCTGTTTCTGCACCAAGAGCCTATTTAAATTCGGCTTTAGCATTAATGAAATCGCATTCCATTCGCAAGAACGAACTTAACTGGACTTCTATTTATGAATTTGCTTACAAACAATCTGAAAAATGTACTACTATAACTGAATTATACCCGGTTATAGATAGCACTTTAACCATGTTAAATGATCAGCATTCTAGTTTCTATGCGCCCGAAAAAGTAGCAGGATTATTTAAAGGGTATAGGGCAAATGGCGAAGAACCACCTGTGGTAGACGCGAAAACCATCAAAAATGGATATGGCTATTTAAAGGTTCCACATTTCTATTTTGCCAATAACGAAGAATGGGAAGAATTTGTAGCAGATGCTTACCATAAGATAAAAAAACTGGATGGTTTAAAGCCAAAAGGCTGGATAATTGATTTACGTGATAATGACGGAGGAATGCTCGCGCCTATTTTAGGTGCAATAGCGCCATTTATTGAGGGATCGAAAGCCATAGGGATAAAAGATGCGGATGGTACCATTAAACATTATTACTATTCGGCAAATGCTGTTAAATATGGCGATTCGGTTGTTTATCAGTTTAAAACACCCTTAATTAAACTCAGTAGTAAAACAAAGCCTGTTGTAGTGCTGATCAATAATCACACAGGTAGTTCGGGAGAGTTTGCTGCAGCAGCTTTTATAGGAAGGCCAGATACAAAACTTATGGGGTCAAAAACCAATGGTTTAACTTCTTCCAATACAGAGTTCAAGCTTGCTGATGGAGCCTATCTTGTAATTACCAATGGTACATTGGTAGATCGTAACAACTACGAGTATAAAGAAGTTGGCGCGGGAATAAAGCCCAACATCGAAATACCAAAAAAGGGCCTTAATACCGACAAAATATTTGATACGGCAATAAAAGCAATGAAGTAGTTAGGCATATTTTAGCACTACTTTACCCATTCGGTTTTTATCGTTAAATGCCATTTCTATAAATGGACCTAAATTATCCAGTTGATAAATGTTTTCGATATTTACTTTTATCCGGCCGCTCTTTAAATCTTCAATTCCGTTTAAAAGATCTCTTGTATTGCCCAGGCAGTTGCCTATTAACTGCACATTTTTCATAATCATGTGGGCAAGCAGATAACCAAGAGATGCGCTACCCGGCTGATTTAAGGCTATAAATTCGGGCTTTTGTTTATATAAGCCACAGGTAATATACTTTCCGTTTACATTAACAAAAGGAAGTAGTTTCTCAAAAAATACATCCGAAAATGGATCAAACACAACATCAAAACCATTATTTAATTCATTTGATTTTCTTAACGCTGTTTCAAGGTCTTCAAGCTGGTTGTATAAAACCACCTCATTTCCTTCTTTTTTCAATGCTTCAAATGTATTCAGGCTACTTGTAAGGATTGTAGGCAAATATCCTTTCATTCTAAGTGCTTCAATAATAAATAGGGAGGTGTTGGAGCTTCCCGAAGTAACCAATATCCTGCTGTTCTTCTTTAATTTTGCCTTTCTGATCATAGCGTAAGAGGTTTGAAGCCCTATAGATATGGAGGCAGCAACTTCATCACTTAAACCATCATCAATTTTGATTAATTTATCTTCAAGCAAAAATTCATAGGCCATCGAAGCCCGGTTTGAGGGGATACCTTTGCGTGAAACACCCCGCAATGGTTTAATAAAATAATCACAATTTGGAATTACCCTGTCCCCTACCTTAATCGATCGTACTTTTTTACCTACTCCAACAACTTCAGCAACAAAATCAGACCCAAAAAAATGATGGCCCGATGGAGATTGTTTTAAATTGTTGTTAAGCGTAAATAACATAGATAAATCTCTGAAATTTATGGATATCGCTTTTTTTAAAACGAGAACCTTATAATCTCCAAGTTTATCTTCATTATCAGGAATTGGTTTCGGTGTTTTTAGTATCCCGAAATTGAAAGGTTGATGATGAATCAGGGTCGAATACTTAAATCCAAGCCGTTCTGTGCCATTTGGAGGGAATAATGCAAGTGATTTCATATTACATCAGAAATATTTTGGTCCATGAAGTTTCTTTAGGTGTTAACCGCTCATTAAGCCTAATGGCGACTGCCCCTAAGCCGGCTTCAAAAACAAAAGGAGATTGATAGGGATTAATTTCTTCGTATTTTGTCGAAAAAAGCGAGAACTGTTGCTTTGTAAATTCTTCGCACCAGGTATTTTTACTAATCGCAGAAAGCTTTTGTAAAAGCAATAACTGTCCCGCAAGTCCATGCCTCAGCCCAATTTCCATTTTATCGGTTTTATAGTTTTTTGTTTTTTCGGTCGCAATTTCGAAAAGCTCTCCGCAAAGGGTATGTAAAGCATTATCCTTAAACAGGGCAGCAAGGGTATAAAGTAAGCACAACACGCCAAAATCGCCATAACTCCAGCTTTGGCTAGCCGAATAGGTGGGCGTTGAACCTGTTTTTTCAATTTTTATGGGGAATACAGATTGTTCTGACAGGGTAATTTGCTCTTTTAAGTATTTTAAAGTTTGATCAAGTAAATCCCAAATCTGGTCTTTTTGCTTAACCCTATTGTCGGTTACTGCTTTACTGAGTACGAGTGCTGTACCTGTTATGCCATGGGCTATGCCCAGGTTAACATGTGAAAAAAAGCGGTTGGGTTCGATAATCCGCTGTCGCGTGATCTGGTTTTTTTCTACACCATTAATCAAGGCAGAGAGGATACCATTAATGTATCCTGTATTTGCCATATCGGCTTTTTGATTTAAAAAATAAGATAGTGGGCCAGAACAGCCAAATAAAAAATCGGTATGCCCTAAATTAGCCTGAAGTGTTGCGCCCTTGAATATGATTTGATCAATATCTGTTAATTCTGTTAAAACCGAATCATCAAAAACCTCCTGTTCTATTAAATAGGCAATTACAGAGGTAAAGCCCGAAAGCCCGGTACCCATTGAGGTATTGGTTAGTGAAGAACTACTGGAAGATAGTCTGTCAAATACATCTGCAACAATATCGAAAGTCCTATCAGTATTCAATAGGTCTTTGTTAAGCTGAGAAATGAGGTGCTGACAAATGCAATGGCCCATTGAACCAGCCAATAGCGAATCGCCCGAATAATCGCTTTTTTTAAGCGAATCGGAAAACAATGTAGGGTTAAACATATAGGGAGAGGTGATCAGTTGAATAAAAAAGGGTATCCGGTTTTTTCAGGGATACCCTTTTAGGTTTTTGAAATTAGCTACATGAGTAGTGGATACTATCGCTTTCAAATGCTTCCTCTTTTGGTTTAGGCTCGATAGTTACTTTTGTGCAGCAAGTGAAAGTAACACCACCTTGAATTTGGTCAAGATTTGAATCGTCTAATTTAGAGATTGATTTTTTGTTCAATGACAATTTTCTGTCTGTTAAGTTTTTCTTTTTCATGTTGTTGTTTTTTAATTGGTTCTAATTATTTACCGCAAGAATAGTGTACACTGGTATCTTCAGCTAACTCTTCTGAAGCTTTTGTTTTGATTACAACTTCTGTGCAACAAGTGAAAGTTGCGCCACCTTGAATTTGGTCAAGATTTGATTCGTCCAGGTTAGAGATCGCTTTTTTGTTCAGTGACAATTTTCTGTCTGTTAAATTTTTCTTTTTCATGTTTTTTGATTTTTATGGTTATAGATTTAATTGTTTTTAACTTTATTAGCTCCCGCAAGAGAAATGGATGACAGTAGTTTCTGGTTCTTTTAATATATGCGCATCACCAACCTTTGTACAAAGGCAGAAAGTATTCCCACCCTGAACCTGGTCAAGTGCCAAATCGTTCAAATTTGAAATGGCTTTCTTTTTTAATGAAAGTTTCCTATCTGTTGAGTTTTTCTTTTTTTCCATTGCTGAGTTTCTTTATCGTTTTGACAAGGGTAAAATTATGGCGATTGCAGCCTGGTATTTATAGTTAGAATTAATCATTTTGAGCAATCAAAATAGTAACTGCCGAAAACTGAGGGTACCTCTCTTATGCTTATCTTGCATGATGTAATTCGCTAACAGCCTAAACCTTAAAAACATGTCAAACTTTAAAAACAACTATTCATTTACAGATAATTTTGTAGTCAGGCTCCCTGTTTTTCCTTACCAGACAGCTTATACGGGAGAAGAAGTGAAGACTTATTTCAAAACCTCCGAATTGTTTAGAGAAGCTGTTTTTCTCGCTTCGCCTATTCTTTATGCGGAGGCAGATAAATGGATAAATAACCAAATAGAATCAAAACAGGAGGCCGACAAGATTTTGGTATCCTTAACAAAATACCTGATCAGGATGAGTACGAGGTGTACACCTTTTGGACTATTTGCTACCTGTTCTTCGGCAAAATGGGAAAATCGGAACGACTCAACAATCAGTGATAAATTATCCCGGAAAACAAGGTTCGATATGCTCTATCTGTGCGAGTTGGCAAAAAGTTTAGAACAGCACGACAATATCAGGCACGCTTTAAAATATTATCCAAACAGTTCAATTTATCATCTTGGGGATGAAGTGCGGTATGTAGAATATCGTGTTACAAATGCTAAAAGGTTTCACCAGATTAGTTCGGTTTTACGGTCGGAGGAGTTGCTGGCACTTTTAAATGCTTCAGCAGATGGAAGTACAATCAAAGTGCTTGCTGATGTTATTCAGCAATTAGGATATAGCTTCGAAGAAGCACAAGAGTTTGTAGAAAGCTGTATATCATCGCAGGTTTTAACCAGCGAACTGGAGCCGGAGATTACCAACGAAGATGTGCTGCAACAGATTATCAATATTTTAGAAACAATTGCTGCACAAGGAGTAGATATCGCTTTCGAATTAAAAACATTGCAGCAGTTGCAACAGCATTTACAGGAGCTCGACGGAACCGGTACCAACCAACCCGAAGCTTATCGTTCCATTATCGAAAATGCAAAAAAACTGAATGTTCCCATCAACGAAAAGTTCTTCTTTCAAACAGATGCCTTCCGCAAAGAGAACCAGCTTAGTCTTGATAAAGGGATGCAGGAAGATATTTTAGAAGCACTTCATGTGCTTTCTGCAATTAATCCGGTAAAGGAAAATAATAACCTTCAGCAGTTTGCGAAGAAATTTTATCAACGGTACGAAGAAAGAGAAGTACCCATTCTTGAAGTGCTCGATACAGAATCAGGCATAGGTTATCTGGCAAAACAAAAAAATGGTTATTCACCCTTAATTGATGGGCTAACGTTAAATAAAAGATATACTGATGCACTAGGGATGGATATTTACCAGCAGGAACTTTTTTTGATAGCTAAGCTGGAAGAGGCCATGAGAAAGGGGCTTAAAGAAATTGAAATTACCCGCGACGATTTAAAAGCCGCTGGAATTGATGTGATCAATAACGACCTTCCAAATAGCATGTCGGGTATAATTTATCATTTAGGAGGACAGAAAATTCATATAGAATCCTTTGCCGGTAGCAGTGCGATAAATGTGCTTGGCAGGTTTGGACATGCAGATGAGCAGATAAAAGAGACCATTCTCGATATTACCAGGCACGAATCGGAATTGGAAACAGATGCTGTGATTGCAGAAATTGTTCATTTACCCGAAAGCAGGGTTGGAAACATCCTGTTGCATCCTAAATACAGGAAATATGAAATTCCATACCTGGCCAAAAGTTCAGCCAGTCCGGAAGATACCATTAACCTGCAGGATATTTTGGTATCGGTAAGCAGGGGAAGGATTGTTTTAAGATCAAAAAGACTTAAAAAAGAAATCCTCCCCAGATTAAGCAATGCACATAACTATGTGTATAATGCCCAGCCGATATATCAGTTTTTATGCGATATGCAACAACAAACAGGAAGAAGAGGTTTGTCGTTTAACTGGTTCGATTTGGCTAAAAAGTACAGGTTTTTACCTAGGGTAACGGTTGGTAATTCGATTGTTTCATTGGCAACGTGGACGCTTAACAAGCAGCACATGGCTGATTTTTCAAAGGCCTCTAAAAATACAACCGACCTGGAATCGTGGTTGAAACAGCTTGGACTGCCTGAAATTGTAACACTTGTAGATGGCGACAATACCCTTTTAGTTGATTTTAGGGAGCAAAACTCCATTCAGTTGTTTTTAGACCTGATCAAAAAGCGCGAAACCTGTATCTTGAAGGAGCACCTGGTGGCTGGCGGGGATTATCCGTTTAAGGATGCCAAGAACCAGGCTTATCTTAATCAGCTTATTGTTCCGATTGTTAAAAAGCAGCAAGCTAAAACTGCATCTACAGGGCGAACGGAGGCCGATGTACAGAAAGCACAGAGAACATTCTCTATCGGTTCTGAGTGGTTATATTTTAAATTTTATTGTGGTGCCCAGATTAGCGAAAGGGTTGTAGCAGAGGCTCTTGCTCCTTTAACACAAATTTTAAAAGAAAAAGGCCTGATTAAAGAATGGTTCTTTTTAAGATTTGCAGATCCAGACCTGCACCTTAGGGTAAGGTTTAAGCTAACTGCAGTTGAGCGGATTGGTGAGGTGATCGCGATTGTAAATGAAAACCTATCACATTTTACCAGTAAAAAACTGATCTATAAGGTTACAACAGATACCTACGAAAGGGAAATTGAACGTTACGGAGATGAATATATCGAAAGAGCTGAAGAGATTTTTCACCACGATAGCGATAGCGTAGTGCAGGTTTTAGGAAATATTGAAGGCAGTGAGGGCGAAACCATCCGATGGCTGTGGGGAATGAAATCGGTAGATGCCCTTTTGAATGACTTTAACTTATCAACCGAAGAAAAGCTTATTTTCTTAACTCCTTTGAAAAGTGGTTTTGCTAATGAATTTAATGCTGATAAGAGTACAAATATGCAGATCAACAAGAAATACCGCGATTTTCGTAACGAAATTTATGATATTATGGGGAGCAATAAAGAAAATGAACATCCCTATCAGCCATTGTTTGAAATTATCGAAAACCGTTCTAAGCAGATTGGCGAAACCGTTATTCCAAAAATGCGTGCTTTGACAGATGTAAAAGAAAATCAACGGAAATTGTTCGATCTATTGGCCAGTTTTACCCATATGCACATTATTCGCCTTTTTCCTTTTCAGCAGAGGTTACATGAAATGATTATATATGAGTTCCTTTATACTTATTATAAAACACAATTGGCGATAAAAAATGGTAAAACAAAAGAAAGTGCATTGACCTTGGCATAGTAAGTCAGATCATGTTTTATCAATAAAGAAGGGCCAAATTGGCCCTTCTTTATTATTGTTGGTTGCAATCGCGACCTCTTACTGCCTGGAATTATAAGTTTATGGTTTCACCAATTTCTGGTAATAGTAACGTTTTCTTTTCGCGCTCAAATTTATCCACAGCAACTTTGGTATCAATTTCAATTACCGGGAAGGTGTTATAGTGCACACCGATTACTTTATCGCAATTAAAATATTTAGTGGCAATTAATGCATCATCAACATCCATGGTATAGTTTCCACCGATAGGTAAAATGGCATAATCCAGGTTATAAATATCGGCCAAAACCTTCATTTCGATAGTTAAACCCGTATCACCTGCAAAGTAAATTTGTTTGCCATCCACTTCCAGTACAAAACCGGCAGGATTACCGCCATAACTTCCATCAGGTAAACCAGAAGAATGCGTAGCAGGCACCATACGTACCGCGCCCCAATCGAAGGTAAATTTACCGAAGTTCATTCCGTGTACTTTTTCTACACCTTGTTTTGTAGCCCAGTCAGTAATCTCCGGCATTGCGATAACAGTTGCCTGTGTCTGTTTAGCCAGTGCAACCAAATCGGCTACGTGGTCGCCATGACCATGACTCACCAGGATATAATCAGCTTCAATCGATTTAATATCGATATGTTTAGCTAATGGATTGTGTGATATAAACGGATCGAATAATAATTTTTTGCCACCAGCTTCAAGCAGGAAGCAAGATTGACCATAATAGGTGTATTTCATGATTATAGTATCAAGTGTGGAGATTTATGTAGATTTTAACGATATTATTGCCCAAACATGCCGCCTAAGCCGCCCAGCATATCCTGCGCAGATGCCTGCATTTCGGCAGCACTAACCTGCTCGGCACTCGCCATGGCTTTGTTAATCGCGGTTAATAATAATTCTTCCAGTTCTTCTTTATCGGCGCCTTTTAAAAATTCTTCATCAATAGCAATTCCGGTAATGGCTTTGTTTGCTGTTGCAGTAATTTTTATCGCTCCATTTTCAACTTCGCCATATACCGATATGGTATCTAAGCGCTTTTTAATTTCTTCGGCTTTTTGTTGAGCCGCAAATAATTTATCGAACATAACAGTTTTGTTTTATAGTAAAACTAAATCCGGCCTAAAATAGTATTGGCTTCATCAAGAAAGCGCTCAATTTTTTTAGTGCCTATAAAGCTTTTAAGGTTTAAAGTTGTTGTTTTGTTTTTGGCAGGTAAAAAAATCTCTGCCCTAACTTCGGTACCCGAATAAATAAGATTAGTTGTTTTGCGGATCACCTGAAAGCGGATCAGGTCATCAAACGGATATTCTTTTTTAAAACGACCAGCAAAAGTGGAACGGATAATTTTTCTTTGGCTTTTATCAAAACGGATATTGGAGGTTGCTGCAAAAAGAAGCGCTAAGCCAATTGCCGCTGGAAAATAGGTGAGGAGTATTTTTTGAACAGATCCTTCGTTTGCCAAAAAATCCGGACTAAACAATATCGCAACAGTAGCACCGATCAAAATCAAGCCAACAATAAAACTTCCTATCTTATTATCCCGCAACAAGTAAATGCCTCCTTCTTCTTTAAAAAATCTAAAATCGTAAATTGTCTGTTTAGGAATTACAGGTGCATTGGCGAATACCAGCTCATCAATTTTTGGTAATACCTCTTGCTGATAAGCAATCAGATTGGCATCGTTGGCTTTGCCATATCCGGAAGAAACAAGTAAGCCTCTGCCGTGCCTGTTACTTTTTTTGAACAGTTTATAATTGAAACCGCTTCCGAGTATTTCGTATGGTTCTACTGAGGCAATATCATCAAAAGGGATTGATCCTGTAGGCAAAAATGCAATCTTTTTATATAAAACCCTGCTGTTGCCATCAAAAATTACTTTGGTTTCAGCAATAAAAATCAGCAGTAAAGGAATTAATAATAGGAAGCCATAATACCCTGCGGTAAGGCCAGCAGAATAACCTTGTACCGATCTCGATAAATAGAAAATAAAGGCCGCGATTAATACAAAAAAAATAAGCCCAACTATCCTCAAATTTCTTTTAGGATAGATGGTTAATGTACCCGGCCCAATAGTCCATTTTGTTTTTGCCATAAAAATTAATCTTCGTCAGAACCAGGCAAACTTCCGTTGCCATGGTAAGCACCCTTACGGATAATCGGCATGTCGAAGTGTTTATAAAGATCATCGAGATGCATTAAACTTCCGTTGGTCAGGTTGCCTAAAAACACAATAACAATGTTTTTGTTTAAATCTCTTACATAAATATGACGGAAACCATGCCACCAGCCAGTGTGGTACACCACTTTGTCCATTTTTTCACCATCAAACATCCGCCAGCCGTAACCATAGTTAAAGTGCCCGTTTACAGGTTTATTGTGGCCGGTATAGGCAGAATCCAGGCTCTTTTGAGTTAATAATCTTCCGTTTTTTAAGTATTTGTCGAAAAGCACTAAATCGTGCACGGTACTATAAATCCCTTTATCTCCAACCGGGCCATCCAGAAAGTTCTGTGCTACCGAATAGCGCCAGGTACGGTCGTGACCAACCACATCAACAGGGATTTTTTCGTATTCGGTTGTGCTATATACGTGAGTATGCTTTAATCCTGCCGGTTTAAAAACATGCTCCATCATATACTGCGAATAACGCTGTCCGGTTACTTTCTCTATAATCGCACCCAAAACCATAAAATTTGAGTTATTATAATGGAAACGGTTATCGGGCTTGGTGTAAGGATTAGGTTTACGTTCGGCAATCACATCCATTACTTCCTGGTTGGTTACCCCTTTTTTCATGTTCCGTTTTTCTTTACGCCAGATATCGTCGATAAAGTACACGTAATTCATCATGCCGCTGCGGTGCGAAAGCAATAACTTCACCGTGATACCCTCGTAAGGAAAATTAGGGAAAAACTTTTTTACGTTGTCGTTTAACGAAAGTTTTCCTGCTTCTACCAATTGCATAATGGCCGTACCGGTAAAGGTTTTGGTAATCGAAGCCAATTCAAATTCAGAGTTGATGGTTAGGCTGTCGCGGTGCAGGTAATCGGCCCATCCAATCGCTTTTTCATAAAGGATTTTTCCGTCTTTGGCTACCAGCATATTTCCGTTAAAACCAAATTTCTTGTGCAGGTTATCTACAAAATCAGCAATCCATTTGTCGCCTTTTTGTGGATTGTATACTAATAAAAGGCTGTCGGCTTTATCGTCTTCTTTAGTGCGGATCTTTTTTTCAGCTGCCTTTTTTTCTTCAGCTTTTTTGCCTGAACATGCGGTTAGTAAAGTTGCGGAGAGGGCTAATGCTGAACATATATATCGAAAATTCATTTATATCAGGGATAGTGTATTTAAAACCCGAAAATTAAAGAATTTTAGACGGTAAAAACGAAAGAGTTTTACACATTTTCGCATTTTTGATTGTACCAGCACTCAAATAAATGGCCCTTGCTTCCATAAACAGGGTCACTATCGGGATTTTTTACCTTGGCAATGTCTTCATCCGCTTCCGGACGCTCTTCTGCCCTGCCATATTTCATATTATATTCTGCACCATTTGGATAAGCACCAACTACCGTAAAGTCGTCGCTGGAGTTTAATTTTTTATGGGCTACACCTGCCGGAATGATGATCACGTCACCTTTATCCAGCTCAACACAAACACCATGCTCTCCTCCAAACTGTACATCAGCCTTGCCGCAGAACACGCCCATTACTTCATGTGTATTGCTGTGGTAATGGTGATAATCGAAAATGCCATCAACCCACGAATTAGTGTAACCATTCTGTGCAAAAACCTTTCTGATCACCTCTTCGGTATCATCAGGATGCAACCTGAAAGTACCTTTATATATCATTAATGGCAAAGTAGGGTTATTGGGGAAATTGCCATTCTCTTCTATCTTGTGCGCAACCAGGTAAGCTTCTTGTATCAATTTTTCTTTGTCCATGATTTGGGTGTTTTAATAATTAACAAAGGAATTGGAAAAGGGTTTCGGGATTTGATGAATTGGGTGATAGTGATTCGTGCGGACACGAACCACGGCATAAATAATGATCGTCATCTCGACTGGAGCATCGCGGAATGGAGAGATCTATCTAGACAGATTTCTCGGCTGCGTTGCACTTCGCTCGAAATGACGACTTTTTGGACAACAATTCACAATGACAAAAAGGATCTTACTTCTGGCTTGCTGCCCAGGCATCCATTTTGGCTTCAAAAACCGATAAAGGGAAAGATCCGTCTTTTAATACTGCGGTATGAAAAGCGGCAAGTTTAAATTTTGGTCCCAGTTCTTTTTCATATTTAGCCCTTAGCTCGCGTATTTTCATCGCGCCGGTTTTGTAACCTAAGGCCTGTGCAGGCATGCCCATGTAACGTTCTATTTCTGCGGTAGCACCTTCAGTACTGATGGCTTCGTTATCGGTCATGTATTTAATGGCATCTTCTCTACTCATATTCTTGCTATGGATGGCCACATCAACCACCAGGCGGATGGCGCGGTGCATCTCATCACCCAATGCACCCATGTGCTGATAAGGATCCTGATAAAGCCCCAGTTCTTTACCCAGCGATTCGCAATAAAGCGCCCAGCCTTCTACATAGGCATTGTGTCCACCAAAACGGCGGAAATTTGGTAACGATTTGTTCTCCTGAGTTAAAGAAATCTGGTAATGGTGACCAGGGATAGCTTCATGAAGAAAAAGCGATTCCATGCCCGAAGTAGTATTGAATGTTTTGGCATCCAAAATCGGTACGTAGAAGATGCCTGGACGTGAACCATCTGCTGAGCCCTGATTATACTCCGCACTGGCAGACGCCGCCCTGAAAGCTTCGGTCTGACGGATTTCGAAAGGCGTTTTAGGCTCTACCTCAAACATTTTTTTGAGATTAGGTTTCATGCGCTGGTGAATATTCTCAAAAGCAGCTAAAATTTCTTTCGGCGTTTTATAGGGCATGAATTTTTTATCCGTTTTCATGTATTCGAAAAAGGCCTTTAAATCGCCCTTAAAACCAACCAGATTTTTAATGCTATCCATTTGCCCTTTAATGCGGGCAACCTCTTTTAAACCGGTCTGATAAATTTCTTCAGGTGTTTTATTAGTGGTGGTTTGTTGTTTTACCAGATAAGTATACCAGGCCAATCCACCTGGCATAGCAGAATAACCCGAAGTTGTACGGCTTTTTGGCAGGTATTCATTTTGTAGATAGTCGCCTAGTTTTTTATAGGTTGGGATAATCACATTGGTAATCGAATTGCGGTAGGCTGCTGTTAAGCGTTGTTTGTCTGCCGCAGAAAAACTGTTTGGAATTGATTTAATGGGACCATAGAATAAACTTTCTTCTGGTTTGGCCACCACCATGCTTTGCATCTGTGGAATCATTTTTACCACCAATGCCTTTGGCAGTACAATGCCTGCTGCCACACCTTTTTTGAAGTTTCCAATCGCAGTATCGGCCCATACCGAAAATGCATCAGCACGTTTTAACCAATCCTCATAATTTTTTACGGTTTTAAAGGGCTGGGCTCCCGTTCCGGAACCCAATTGCCCAATGGTTAGGGGCAAAGCAGTCATTTGGTTAAATGGCAGGTATTCTGAATGATATTTCAAGCCTTCTAAATTGATTTCCAATTGATCTTTCAGGTAATCAAAAGATAATTTATCGTTTGCACTCAGGCTTTCGCGGTCGTATTTGCCCAAGCTATCCAGATAACGCTGATTGTAGCTTCTAAACTCTTTTAAATAAGCTTGCGACCCATCGTTTGCCAAAAGATCGTTATAACGTTCATCTCCGATGTAAGTGGCATTAAGGGGATTTATTTTTAATCCATCCTGATAATATTGTTCGCAAAGGGCAGCAAAAGCTTTATTTTCTGCACCACTATCAGAACTGTTTTTTTGCTTACAGGCGAGCATTGCAGTAATGCAGGCAGCAAAAAGAAGAGTTTTTTTCATTTGTTTTGGTTTAAGGTCTTTAATCAAAAATAGCAAATTAAGTCGCCATTTACGAAAAGCCTTAAACGCAAAAAAGCCATCCGAAAAGGATGGCTTTCAATATGTAGTCAGTGTAAACTGTGAATTGCTAACTGATTACGCTAATAACCTGATTGGCTCTTCCAATAAACCTTTTAACGTTTGTAAGAATTGTGCTCCTGTTGCACCATCAACCACGCGATGATCACAACCTAAAGTTAATTTCATTACGTTACCAGGAACAACAGCACCGTTTTTAACAACAGGAACCTGTTGGATAGCACCTACTGATAAAATTGCGCCATCAGGAGAATTGATAATTGACGTAAACTCATCAATACCAAACATACCTAAATTAGATACAGTGAAAGTAGAACCTTCCCAATCTGCAGGTTGCAATTTTTTAGCTTTAGCTTTTCCACCGAAATCTTTCACTTCAGCAGAAATGTGTGATAAAGATTTACCATCAGCAAAACGTACCACTGGCACCAATAAACCATCTTCAACAGCCATGGCTACACCAATATTGGTGTGCTCGTTAAACCTGATTTTATCACCACCCCATGATGAGTTAACTGCCGGGTGTTTTTTCAAGGCAACAGCAACCGCTTTAATTACGATATCGTTGAAAGAAACCTTAACCGGAGCAACTGCATTAATGGCAGTACGTGCAGCCATTGCGTTGTCCATATCAATACTGATGGTTAAGTAGAAATGTGGAGCAGTAAATAAACTTTCTGCCAAACGTTTAGCAATTACTTTACGCATTTGCGAAACCGGAGCTTCTGTATATTTAACTTCGCCAACAAAAGTAGGAATAACTGGTGCTGGTGCAGCAGCTTTATCAGCAGCTGGAGCTGATGCAGATTCTGCTTTGGCAGGTGCAGCCGATGGTTTAAAGTTTTCGATATCTTTTTTAATGATACGACCACCTTCTGCACTACCTGCAACCTGTGCTAAATCGATCCCTTTATCTTTAGCAATTTTCTTAGCTAAAGGAGATGCTTTAACGCGGCTATCTGAAGTACTTTCTGCTACTGGAGCAGATGTGCTAGCATCAGCTCCAGTAGCTTGTTTTTCTTCTTTTGGTGCTTCTGCACTTTCAGCTTTAGCAGCCGGAGCAGATCCACCTGCCAAAATTCCGCTAACATCGGTTCCTTCCGGGCCAACAATGGCGATAATTCCGTTTACTTTAGCAGCCTGACCTTTTTCTACACCAATGTGTAATAAAGTTCCGGTTGCATAACCCATTACTTCCATAGTCGCCTTATCGGTTTCTACATCAGCAAGAACATCATCATCCTTAACTTTATCGCCAACTTTTTTATGCCATTCGGCAATTACGCCTTCGGTCATGGTATCGCTTAATAAAGGCATGCGGATAACCGTAACACCTTTAGCAGCTAATTCTTCTTCGCTTAAGCCACCGCCTTGAGCAGGGGCCGCTTCTTCTTTTTTATCTTCAGCTTTAGGAGCTTCGTCTTTACTTTCAGACTTCGGACTTGCCGACTCCTGATTTCCAGTCTGTTCTGCTTCTAATGCTGCTTTATAATCTTCGCCTTCTTTACCAATAACGGCCATGATGGCATCAACCGGAACAGCTGATCCTTCTTCTACACCTACGTATAAAAGCGTACCATCCCAATAAGATTCCATATCCATTGTTGCCTTGTCAGTTTCTACTTCTGCCAAAACATCGCCGCTTTTCACTTTATCGCCCACTTTTTTATGCCACTTCGCCAAAACCCCTTCGGTCATGGTGTCGCTCATTTTGGGCATTTTAATTACATCAGCCATTATATCTAATTAATTGAAATCTTATTTAATATTAGTCCATTACGTAAGGGTAGTTCTCGGTCATGTATACATCTTTGTATAACTCAGATGCTTCCGGCCAAGGAGATTCTTCAGCAAATTTCACTGCCTGATCAACAGTTGCTTTTACTTTAGCTTCTACTTCTTCAATCCATGCTTCGTCTGCATACTTTTCTTTCAAAATAGTTTCTCTTGCATGCTCAACAGGATCTTTTGCTTTGTAATCTTCTAATTCTTCTTTGGTACGGTATTTTGCCGGATCAGACATCGAGTGACCACGGTAACGGTAAGTTCTCATTTCCAAGAAAGTTGGTCCTTCACCTTTACGTGCACGTTGAATAGCCTCATCCATTGCGTTGTGAACCGCAACCGGATCCATACCATCAACTGGTGCACATGGCATATCAAAACCTAAACCAATTTTATAAATATCGGTCATGTTGGTAGTACGTTGTACTGAGGTACCCATTGCATAACCATTGTTTTCGCAAACAAAAACAACAGGCAATTTCCAAAGCATGGCCATGTTAAAAGTTTCGTTTAATGCACCCTGGCGCACAGCACCATCACCCATATAACAAATGTTAACATTATCGGTACCTTTATATTTTTCTGCAAAAGCAACGCCAGCACCTAGAGGAATCTGACCGCCAACAATTGCATGTCCTCCGTAGAAGTTATGCTCTTTACTGAACATGTGCATTGAACCACCTTTACCTTTAGAGCAACCTGTAGCTTTACCGTACATTTCTGCCATAATACTATCGGCACTTACTCCTAAAGCTAAGGCATGGGCATGATCACGGTAAGTGGTAATCATTGAATCGCCTTTTTGCATCGCAGATATTGCACCTGCAACTACAGCTTCTTGTCCAATGTATAAATGACAAAAGCCACGTATTTTTTGTTGTCCGTATAACTGGCCGGTTTTTTCTTCGAATTTGCGCATCAGCAACATCGACTCAAACCACTTTAACCAGGTATCTTTATTTATTTCTACTGCACTCATTTTAGGGTATTTGTTTTTTGCGACAGCAAATCTAATTTTTTTATTGTAATTTTTGGCACTTTTAAGTGTAAAAACATCATGGTATTAGGGCTAAAATCAGATTTAACAGTTGTTTTACAATTAAATACAAACCACAAACACTTTTAAAGATTTAATACTGATTTCACATAATTAAATCAATGCCCTTTATCATAATAAGTATTCAATTTATTCTAAAATTTAATTCTGCATAAGGGCGTATTTCCATAATTTAAAAATAACACTAACTTAAACCATATAGGAATATCTGAAAAGAAAAAACATTTAAAAAAGATGGTTTTAAGCCGAAATTTTACTCAAAAACGGTGGATAAAAAACAAAAATGTTAATAACTTTCATTTTTTATAACATTACATTTGGATAACATTTGTATAATCAATACTTTTGACAACCAACAATAAGCCCATGTGGTGTACGTTAATGTGTAAGTGAATACCCAAACATAACTGTATAACATGATTAAAAAAATTTTGTTTTCTACCCTAATCGCTATCTGCACGCTCTCAACCGCATTTGCGCAAACAAAAACAAAAGAATCTGGTAAAGAATTAAATGACCCTGATAACCTTGCATCACAATATTTTTCGCAGGTAATGGGTGTTGCGGTAGATGCGACCTCGAATTTAAAACTCTACAAGTTTATATACGAATGGATCGGAACACCATATAGTTATGGTGGAAACAGCAAAAGAGGCATTGATTGCTCGGCTTTTACTAAAGCGATTTACGACAAAGTTTTCAACACTACCATCAGAAGAAATTCGCGCGATATTTTTAGCATGGTAGATCCATTATCTAAAGAAGATTTGAAAGAAGGCGATCTGGTTTTCTTTAAAATTAAAAGCAGAAGTATTTCACACGTTGGTATTTACCTTGGCGACAACAGGTTCGCACACGCATCTAGTTCGCGTGGTGTAGTGATCAGCAACCTGAACGAACCTTATTACAGCCGTTACTTCTACAAAGGTGGGCGTGTTTTAGAATCGTTTAAGAAAGAATTTGAAGTAGAATAGTTCAGTTAGCCGTTGACGATTTTTAGTTAACAGTTAATAAAAGTATAGAATCCTCCTAAAGAAATTTCGGAGGATTTTTTTTATACCACAAAAGTCCAGAATGAAATTTTTCAATACCTTAATATTATCATCCCTTACCGTAGTTATACTAATCAGTTGCACCAGTAATAATGCCCAGGTTGCTGCGCCAATAGCAAAACAAGACACGGTGATCAGGAAAATAAAAGATACGATATCAATTACCGCGGTTGGTGATATTATGCTGGGCTCTGCTTTTCCATCCAAGACCAATCTTCCTCCTGATGATGCCATCAACAGTTTTAAGGCAGTAGATAGTTTGTTAAAAGGTGATATTGTATTTGGGAACCTGGAAGGCTGTTTTCTAAATTCGGGCAATTCGAATAAATGCAACGGCATCAACCCGAATAACTGTTATGCCTTCAGAATGCCCGAACGTTACGCCGGCATATATAAAAATGCGGGATTTAATGTATTGAGCATTGCCAATAACCACGTTGGCGATTTTGATGCAAAAGGAAGAAAAAACACAGCAAGAATTTTAGATTCATTGCAGATTCACTATGCGGGGCAGGTAAATAAACCTTTTGAGGTTTTTGAGAAAGACAGCATAAAATATGCTTTCTGTGCTTTTGCTCCTAATGAAAATACGGTATCGATCAATAAGATTGATAGCGCAAAAGCCTTGGTTGCACGTTTAAAAACCATGGCCGATATTGTAATTGTTTCCTTCCATGGTGGAGGCGAAGGGGCAAGATTTGAACATGTTCCCCGTAAAAATGAGATCTTTTACAAAGAAAACAGAGGCAATGTTTATGCTTTTGCTCATGCCGTAATCGATGCCGGGGCCGATGTGGTGCTTGGCCATGGGCCTCACGTAACGAGGGCGGTTCAAGTATATAAAAATAAATTCATAGCTTACAGTCTGGGCAATTTTTGCACCTACGGGATGTTCAGTCTAAAGGGCAACAACGGTATTGCTCCATTGCTTCAGCTAAAAATAAATGCCAAAGGTGATTTCCTATATGCAGATGTGGTATCCATTAAACAGGATAAAATTAGCCGGTTAACCTTAGATGATAATCATGGGGCTTTTAAACGTATAAAAGAACTGACCGATATTGATTTCAAAGGTCATCAACTTAAATTTGAAGAAAACAAAATCCGTTTAAAAGATTAATCTTCTGCGACACCAATCTCAAATTAATTCAGAATATTTGCCTTATGAAAACGGGATTAATACTTCACTATATTATCGGTATTGCAGCGGCTATTTTAGTTTTGGCCGCAGCTTACTACATTCAGCAGAACCCAAAGAACCTATTATCTGCCGGGATTATTATACTAGCTGGCTGTTTGGTTGCTTTTAGCCAATACCAGATCATTAAACACGAAAAGAAACAAAAATGATCGCCGTTGTCTTAGAAACTACAAACGCTTCAAACTTTCAAGATGGAATTTATCTTGGTTTAGCCATTGGCGCAGCGGTTGTACTTTTTCTTTTATCAAAGAAGTTTAGAAGGAAGAGCTAATTAACTCTCATCCTTCGTATTCTTCACCAAGCCGATCCCTGAAACAAAAAATATCAGTCCGATGATACCATAAACCATCAGTCCCCTAGTATTTTGACTGTGGTTTACAAAGCCATATCCGGCATAAATTAAGCCGATTATACCTAATATGGTTAATACTGTTCCAAAAGTACGTTTTACGTTCATGATTCTATTTTTTAACATAAGACAAAATTTTCAGGCTTTTGTTTGAGCGCTGGAAAATGGAGTATTAATCGTTTGTGTTTATTTTTTTATAACTTCATAAAAAAATCTAATTATGCAATACACCATTTACGTTGTAGCTATTGTAGCATTCATTATCCTACTCAGCTCGTTCGTTACCGTTAAACAGGGAACCATCGCGGTGGTAACAGTTTTCGGTAAGTACCGCCGTCAGTTAAGACCAGGTTTAAATTTTAAAATCCCATTAATAGAGCAGATTTATTCCCGGATCTCCATCCAGAACCGTTCGGTTGAACTTTCTTTCCAGGCAGTTACTCAAGATCAGGCGAATGTATATTTTAAAGCCATGCTTTTATATTCTGTGGTAAATCAGGATGAAGAGACCATTAAAAATGTAGCTTTTAAATTCGTAGATGCCACCAACCTCATGCAAGCGTTAATCAGGACCATCGAAGGTTCAATCCGTGCTTATGTCGCTACCCAAAAGCAGGCAAACGTACTGGCTCAACGTAATGAAATTGTACTCCATGTTAAAGAACAGATTGATCAGGTTTTAGATGGCTGGGGTTATCACCTACAGGATCTTCAGCTGAACGATATTACTTTTGATGAAGAAATTATGCGCTCCATGAGCCGTGTAGTAGCGTCGAATAACTTAAAAGCAGCGGCAGAAAATGAAGGTCAGGCTTTATTGATTACGAAAACCAAAGCTGCAGAAGCAGATGGTAATGCGATAAAGATTGCTGCAACGGCCGAGCGAGAAGCAGCTCAGTTACGTGGACAAGGTATTGCTTTATTCCGTGCAGAGGTTGCGCATGGTATGAGCAAAGCTGCCCAGGAAATGGAACAGGCCAATCTGGATATTTCAGTGATCTTATTTACCATGTGGACCGAATCAATCAAGCACTTTGCAGAAAATGGAGATGGTAATGTAATTTTCCTTGATGGTAGTGCAGATGGGATGAATAAGACCATGAAAGAGATGATGGCCATGCAGTTAAATAAACAAACCGAGCCATCAGGGAAGAAATAAACTGTTTTAATTATAAAATTTAGACCTATAAGGTTTGATAGGCCAACTGAATATCGAACCTCATAGGTTTTTTTATTAGTGTTTAAGATGTTTCTATCTGACACTATAAAATTATCGAAATTTAGACCTATGAGGTTTAATAGGCAACCTGCATATCAAACCTCATAGGTTTTTTATTAGTGTTTAAGATGTTTCTATCGGTCACTATAAAATTATCGAACCTCATAGGTTTTTTATTAGTGTTTAAGATGTTTCTATCTGACACTATAAAATTATCGAAATTTAGACCTATGAGGTTTAATAGGCAACCTGCATATCAAACCTCATAGGTCTCGAATAAAAAAGGCCTCTTTAGTTTCCAACTACAGAGGCCTTATGCTTTAAATATATTTTTGAATTAGTTATTCTTTGGCATCAAACCTAAGTTCATTACATAACTGCCTGATTGCTGCATAAAATCGCCCATTACTCTTAACGATTCGTCTTCAATAAAATCGAATGCATCTTGCTTGGTTACTTTATCTCCTTTTTTAATTGCAGGTAATCCTCTTAAGGCCCTTAATTCATTTTGTCTTGCTAAGGTTTTAGCTTCCTGAGCCTCGCGTTCTGCTTTAAGCTTGGCTTCGTTTAAGGTTACAGAAACTTCATTATCACGTTTTTTAAGATCTGCGATATCCTGTTTAAGGTATTTGAAATCTAAAGAGTTTGCGATACGTTGTTCGCTATTTTTTGTCAGCTGGGCTTTAACAGCAGTTAAATTGGCAACAGCCTTAAAGTTAGAACTTGGAATTACGTCCCATGGTAAAGCAGATGGCTCTGTATCTTCACCAATTTTATCCATTGGGTAGACAGAAGGGAAAACGACATCAGGTGTTACTCCTTTATGTTGTGTACTGCTACCTGCTACACGGTAAAATTTAGCCATGGTCAAATTGATCTGACCTAAGTTAATATCAGCAGCACTGGCGCTGCTAGGCGATGTTCCAACAGTTTTATCTTTAGAAATTAACCCAGCTACCCTTTGCAACATGCTTGGGTTTACCAATTTGTTTAAATCGATAGAAGATTGAACGGTTCCTTTACCATAGGTTTGGCTACCCATAATAATACCACGGCCATAATCTTGAATGGCTCCGGCAAAAATTTCAGATGCTGATGCACTTAAACGATCTACCATTACGCCAAAAGGACCGTCCCACGCTACACCACTATTTTCGTCTTCGTCAACTTCAATTTTGCCACGTAAATCTTTTACCTGCACTACAGGACCTCTATCAATAAATAAACCTGTTAATGAAATAGCTTCAACCAAAGAACCACCACCGTTTCCTCGTAAGTCCATCACAATGGCATTTACTTTATCGTAAGTTTTTAACGAATCGATCAGTTTTCTTACATCGCGGGTGGTACTTTTATAATTTTTATCTCCGGCATTGGCTGCTTTAAAATCAGCATAGAATGCTGGCAAAGTGATGATACCTATTTTAATGTCTTTACCGTTGCTGTTGATGGTTTTTACTTTTTTCTTGGCAGACGTTTCTTCCAACACAATTTTATCACGAACCAATTCTATAATTACCGGTTTCGACGACATTTCTTTTCCAACCGGAATCACCTTTAAACGCACCTTAGTGCCTTTCGGGCCTTTAATTTTCGATACTGTATTATCCAATCTCCATCCTACCACATCAACAAATTCACCATCACCTTGTGCTACAGCAATAATACGATCGCCAGCACTTAATTGTTTACCTTTAAAAGCAGGTCCGCCGGCAATGATTTCTGAAATTTTAACCACCTCGTTTTCCAATTGTAAACGGGCGCCGATACCTTCAAAAGAGCGCGACATATCTTCGTTGAAAGCAGCGGCGTTGCTTGGATTGAAATAATTGGTATGTGGATCAATAGATTCTGTAAATGCATCCATCAAAATCTGGAAAACATCCTGATTATTCATTTTAGATGTTTGCGACTGTAAATTCTGATAACGTTTGGTTAAAGTTTCTACATTTTTCGCTTCGGCTGTTCCGGCTAAATTAAGGTTAATCAGCTCGTATTTAACACGTTTCTTCCAGGTATCATTTAAGGCAGTTGTAGAAACTGGCCAAGGTAATTTTTCCCTGTCGTACACATAAGTATCGGTTTGGTTAAAATCGAATTTGGTTTTAATCTGCGTCAGCGAATATGTGAAATATTCGTTAAGCCTTTTAGCATATACATTATAGATAAAAAACGGGCCACTTAAATCGCCATTTTTAAAATCGTCGTCTAAAGTATATCTGTATTTTTCAAATTCTTTGATGTCAGATGCAAGGAAATAATTTTTACCCTGATCTAATGATTTGATGTACTTATCTAAAATAATGGAAGATATAGAATCGTTAATCTGAATTTTCTTATAATTATAACTCTCGATCAGATTCACAACCTCCTTAATCACAAGCTGTTGCTGCTGATCCGGCTTTATATTGGTAATTCCCTCAACTATCGGCTGAGTTTTAGGTGCAGCATGGCAGGCAAGTACGGCTCCGGTAAAAATTACAAAAAATATTCTCTTTAACATCTCTTTAAATGATTTAAAATCCATTTCCAATTCTATATAGCCAATATGATACCATTTTAGCAAAAAAACAAAAAAGAGACAGCATTATTACCGTCTCTTGTTAAAACTTTATCAAATCTAACTAAAAGCTTTTTATTTAACAATTTCTTATAGCACAACGTTAAGAGATATTTTTTGTTTTGTGCAACATTTAAAATTTGACTAAATACAGACTTATAAGCCCTTTTAAGGCAATACCTTAAGGTCTTTCTAGAAAATTACGGGTAAATAGATCTTTTAGCTGAATTATCCTTTTTTAGTAGTGGTTTTGCTGGCAATTATTTCCCTGGCATCTTTAATTTGTGCTTTATATTGGGTAGTTTTAATTGAATTGGCTAACCACTCTGCAGATTTTAGATCTCGTAAGGCAAGGGTAAAATCTTTCTTTTTGATTTTAACCTGAACAATACCCAAAATAGATTCGATATAGGCATTATTGCTTTTTAACTGTTTAGCCAAGATGCCCTGTTGGGTGTAAAACCACATGGATTGGGTATATTTTGTGTTGGCGAGGTAAACTTTGCCTAAAAGGCTGTAGGTATTCATTATGCCTGCCCTATTGCCTGTTTTAGAATAGTTTTTTAAGGCAACATTTAAAAGAATTTGTTCTGCATCGGTAAAACGGCCCAATTGGTAGTGCATGCTGCTCATTTTAATGATGGCCTGCCCGTACCTGTTGAAGTTTTTTACAGAATTATATTCGAAGGCTGCTTTTCCAAACAATGTTAAGGCTTCATTGTAATCACCTTTTCGCTCTAAATCTTCAGCTTCTTCAAAAAAAGAATTCCCGTCTTCCAGATCAAATTTAGATACCGCTATATTAATAGCACTACCTCCATTGGGTTCCTGGATGTCTGTTTTGTCTATGTTTTGAGCCTGAAGTTGTAACGATGCAAAAAGGCCGATTAAAGCCAGTACAATTTTGGTCATGCAACAAAAATAATACTTTAATTCTAATATTAGCTAAATACCTGTAAATTAACATCAAAAGATGCCCAAACCATGTATGGATGAGAATCGCAGTGGTATACTTCGCCACCTGCGGTGATGCCTACAATGCCCGCAAAGCCATCGAAAGCCTTAAGTTCGGCGAATGATTTATCTGATGCGTCTTTTAAAGAAAAACCATCGGTAACACGAGTAACGATTTTAGCAGCCAGGGCACCACTTACAATGTCCTCACCAACACCCGTGCAAGAGATGCCCGCATATTGGTTAGCATAATTGCCCGCAACCGTTGCCGAATCGCTTACGCGGCATGGTATTTCGAATCCTTTACCTCCTGTAGAAGTTGCAGCAGCTAAATTTCCACCGGCATCAAGTGCTACACAACCTACGGTTCCTTTATTGTTTTTCTGGTTTAATTTAGCTTCATATTCAGTTTGGCGCTGTGGCGTAATGGGATTGAAATAGTCAAATCCATTTGCTCTGGCAAATTGCTGTGCACCATCGCCACTTAATACACGGTCATCGTAAGTCAAGAGGTTTTGGGCAATTTCGATCGGGTTTTTAACATCTTCTACATTAATTACACCACTAAACTTTTCAGTTTTACCGTCCATTAAAGCAGCGCTTAATCTCACTTTTCCATCACTTTGGATCTGCGAACCGATACCCGCGTTAAACAATTCGTTATCTTCTAACAAGCCTACGGTATAAACCACAGTTTCTAAAGCGGTATGCGTTTTTAAATATTCATGTCCAAGCGTAACAATCGAAGCTAAAGCATCCTGTTTTGCTTTTTTTGTTTCCTGGTTGGTAGATGATTCGCTGAAGAAGCCACCGTGTATAATTAATTTCATTTTCTAGTATTGAGATGTTAGTAGCAAGTGTCGAGGAAGTAGTATCAGAATTTGAGTAGCAAGATGTAAGTTACTTAAACTGAAAACCGCCCGCTGTTAATTGCTAACTGAACTATGCTATGGGAATAACCTTAGGGTGATGGATCACCAGGCTATGATCATTTAAATCATAAACGTCGCCATCGCACATTACGTGTACCACCATGTTTTTTATCGAAACCGGCTGGCCCATTTCTACATCGGTTAAATTGGTATCGGCCATATTACGGCCATCAACCAAAATGACCATACCTGAGCCAATGGCTTCCATGGTATGCCCGTCTGATATGAAAAGACCAGTATCTTCACCTAAACCAATGCCTAAAATACCTGGATTACTGGCTGCTGCATATAACAAACGACCAATCCTGCCACGTTGAACAAAATGTGTATCTACAATAACATCGTCAATAAAACCTAATCCACCGGTAATTTTAACTTCACCTTTAAGTAAGGCATCTTTACTGCTGCCCTGGTAAATCATATTTTTAGAACTTGCGGCCGCTCCTGCGGATGTACCTGCAATTACAACAGGTTCATTTCTATATTTTTCTAACAGGATCTGGTGGATTTTTGTACCTCCAAAAATGGATGAAAGACGAAGTTGATCGCCACCGGTAAAAATGATTACTTCGGCCGCTTTGATACGCTCATAATTTTCGTCAGAATTTGCTTCCTCACGGTTGGTGATATTTAACACACCAACATTATGAACATCCAATTGTGCATAAGCCTTGATGTATTCTTCACCAACTTTTTCAGGCATTAATGATGCGGTGGTGATGATCTCGAAACGTGATTGGGTATCTTTAATTGATTCTGTAGTAATCCTTTTTAAAATCCCACGCTCAAAAAAGTTCATGTTTTCAGGTAGTCCAAATTGCGTTTCTGCGAAGCTACCGGTGTTTATTGCGCCACCAATGATGATGAGTTTACCTTTCGGAACCATTCTTTGTGTATATAATTGTATCAAAAAACCCAAATATATAGGCTTAAGATAAAAAACACGACTTTTTTTGTCAATAATATTCAATTTATTAACAAACGTTAAAATAATCTAACCTAAAATTAACGTAATAGTGCTTGAAAATAAAACAAATACGTGTTAAAATTGATTTACGTAAATGGGACGTCTAATTTCAAAATAAATGCATATTTTACAGTCATCAATTTCATTCTCAAAATTGAATTAAAAAGGCTGTCCCAAACCCTTGTTAAATTAAAAAACGAACAAAACATTACATGAAGATATTAAACATACAAGTATTAAGAGGGCCAAATATATGGTCGATTAGCCGGAAGAAATTGATCCAGATGCGGTTGGATTTAGAAGATTTAGAACAAAGGCCAACAAATGTGATAGAGGGGTTTGGTGAAAGGATAGAGAAATTGTTGCCAAGCATGTTTACCCATCGCTGTTCTAAAGGTGTTGAAGGTGGTTTTTTTACCCGCGTAAAAGAAGGCACCTGGATGGGCCACGTAATTGAGCATATTGCGCTGGAAATACAGACTTTGGCGGGCATGGATACTGGTTTTGGCAGAACACGCATGACCAAAACGGAGGGCATTTACAATGTAGTTTTCAGTTACCTGGAAGAGAAAGTAGGCGTTTACTCGGCCGAAGCAGCAGTAAGAATTGCCGAGGCTTTGATCAATAATGAAGAGTATGATTTAGAACACGATATCCGCAGGATGAAGGAAATACGTGAACTGGAAGCCCTGGGGCCAAGTACAGCTTCAATTGTAGAAGAGGCTGTAAGCAGAAGTATTCCCTGGATCAGGCTAAACAAAAGCTCTCTGGTGCAATTGGGATATGGTAAAAACCAGGTTCGTTTTAGGGCTACGATGACCGAAAAAACCAGCAGCATTGCAGTAGATATTGCCAGTAATAAAGAAGAAACAAAACGCTTGCTTACTGAAGCTGCAATTCCTGTAGCATCGGGTGTAACCATTTCAAATGTTGATGACCTCGAAGCGTCAGTTAAAAAAGTAGGGTTTCCTTTGGTTTTTAAACCATTGGATGGCAATCACGGTAAAGGTGCAACCATCAACGTAAAAACCATGGAGGATGCGTTGGCAGCTTTTGAATATGCCAAAACTTATTCGAGAAGGGTAATTATAGAAAAATTTATTACCGGCTACGATTTTCGTGTATTGGTAATCGATCATAAAGTGATTGCAGCGGCACAACGCGATCCCGCACATGTAAGAGGAAACGGAATTCACACCATTCAAGAACTTATTGATAAGGAAAACGAGGATCCACGCCGTGGTTACGGGCATGAAAATGTATTAACAGAAATAGCTGTAGACCGTGATACTTTGGATCTGCTGGCTAAAAAAGAATATACTTTAGAAACGATCCCTGAGAAAGGAGAAGTGGTTTATTTAAAATCAACCGCAAATTTAAGCACAGGAGGAACATCTATTGATGTAACCGATATTGTTCACCCACAGAATATTTTTATCTGTGAAAGGATTTCGAGGGTAATCGGACTGGATATTTGCGGTATCGATATTATGGCGCAAAACCTTACGCAGCCCTTAACCGAAAATGGCGGAGTGGTTTTAGAGGTTAACGCTGCGCCAGGATTCAGGATGCACCTGGCGCCAAGTGAAGGCTTGCCAAGAAACGTTGCAGCATCGGTTATCGATATGCTTTATCCGCAGGGAAAATTATCACAGATCCCGATTATTGCCGTAACCGGAACAAACGGAAAAACCACAACCACACGTTTAATTGCACACATCATCAGAAGTAACGGTAAACGTGTAGGTTTTACCACCAGCGATGGTGTGTATGTGCACAACACCATGTTGATGAAAGGTGATACCACCGGGCCGGTAAGTGCAGAATTTATTTTAAAAGACCCTACGGTTGAGTTTGCTGTTTTAGAAACTGCCCGTGGTGGAATTTTAAGGGCTGGTTTAGGCTTTAATGCCTGCGATATAGGTGTAGTAACCAATATTCAGGAAGATCACCTTGGGATTTCAGACATCCACAACCTTGACGATTTAACCCGTGTTAAAGCAGTTGTAATCGGCGCGGTACGCCGTAAAGGCTGGGCAGTATTAAATGCTGATAATGGTTATTGCGTACGCATTGGTAAAGATGCCAGGTGTAATGTTGCCTATTTTAGTATGGATGAAAATAATCCGGTGATTAAAGAGCATTGCAGAAAAGGTGGTATTGCGGCTATTTATGAAAACGGATTTATTACCATTAAAACAGGAGACTGGAAATTAAGGGTTGATAAAGCCACGCATATTCCTTTAACATTTGGTGGTTCGGTAAACTTTATGATCCAGAATGTGCTTGCAGCAACGCTAGCTACATATTTATGGGGCTATAAACCAGAGGATATCCGTTTATCGTTAGAAACCTTTATCCCTTCGGCAGCACATACACCTGGAAGGATGAACATTTTCAGGTTTAAGGACTTTAAAGTTCTGGTAGACTTTGCGCACAATCCGGATGGATTTAATGGGGTAAAAGGTTTCTTACAGGGCGTAGAGGCTACTGAGCATGTTGGCATCATTTCGGCAACAGGCGATAGAAGAGATGAGGATATTATCGAAACAGCCCGTATTTCTGCTCAGATGTTTGATAAAATTTATGTTTGTCAGGAGAAATATTTACGCGGAAGACAACAGCAAGAGCTTGTTGATTTATTAGTAAAAGGCATTAAAGAGGTTGATCCGAATAAAGAAATCATCATTAATAACAAAAGTACTGAATGTTTGAAAATTGCAATTGAAACGGCTCAAAAAGGCTCTTACCTAACTATTTTAAGCAACACGATTGATAATACCATACAACGTGTTACCGAACATTTGGACAGGGAATTGGAATCGTAGTTCTTGATTGAGTTTTTCCGTCGGTAATCGTCATTCCCAACCCGATAGCTATCGGGTCGATTGGGAACCACGGAGTGCTCATGAATGCCTTTGAAACAAGGGAAACTTATGAATAATCGTAATGCAATAAGCTTTAAGATTCCCGCCTGCGCGGGAATGACTGCAGTAATAAAAAAAAACCTCCTCCGATTATATCGAAGGAGGTTTTTTCGTTTTTATATAGTTCTCACTTATGCCTGGGCATCACGCAATCTTTTAATTTCATCGTGTGATGTTCTTAAAGATGCTTTTTGATCAGCAATCAATTCTCTGATATTTGCAGGGATTTCTTCTTCCTCTAAAGCCATTTTATAACCATTTTGGGCTGCATCCTCACCAAATTCGCAGTTATTTAATACTGTTTTGCGGTCGTGGCCGGTGAAGATAGCTTTAACATCCATCCACGCCCTGTAAATTTTACCTGAGTTGGTGGTTCCTGTCTCAATATCTTCGCCTAGTGCACTTACTTCTGTTGCTAATGCCATTTTATATTTCTGGCTTTCGGCAATCATATTTAAAAATAGCGTTTTCAGATCTGCATCACCGTCTTTTAATTCCTGACGGGCTTTTTCATAACCTTCAATACGGTCGTTATTGATTTGGATCAGGTCATTCAATACCTCTGCTGTTGCTGTTGTCGTTTTCATGTTGTTATTTTTTATAGTTTCGATGTATAAAAGCAACACGCTCAATCAAAAAAAGGTTTGTCATTTTTTCAATTGATTAAGAAGGTTAGGTGTAATAGCTTGTTTATCAGGTTATTTTTTTGAGAAATATTGTGCCAGTTTTTCTTTTACAAAACGCCTTACACGGGTTACCATATTCCCTTTACGTTTGGTTAAAAAGGATTTGATGGCTTTATAGGCTAAAGGGTCTTCCGCAATTAGGGTCGGGAATTCTACAATTGGTTTGGGATTGATGATTACATTATAGATGTCGTTTATTCCTGAGTGCACTCCTGTACCATCATGCCCGATATTATTAACCAGCGACTGTGATGGATTGAGTGTTAAACCACCTTTTAAAAAGATAGATGCATACCACCTGATGGCCCAGCTGTTGTTTTTCCCTTTTTTAAATTCTAACATCTGCTTCCAGAAATTCATTTTATTATCGATGGAAAAAGCGGCTTTTTTCTTTTTATCAAACTGTTTTAAAAGGATATCAATATTGGGCTCGAAGTTTTTCCAGGCCCTCCCCCATGTAGCCCATCCCCAGCTGGTGGCTGCCCGGTAAAAAAATGACGGAGCCAGTTCATCGGCTTTTAAAGGATACATATATGCGCCAATGTGCATCACTTTTTCTTCTTCGCTATAACGGTTTAGAGCCTCGTTAAAATAGTGCAAAGTATGTGGAGAGGTAACCAGGTCATCTTCAAAAACAATTACCTGATCGTATTCTTCTATCAGCTGGCTTACACCTGCAATTACCGAATTGGCTAAGCCTGCGTTATCCTTTCTCTCAATTACTTTAACGGATTTAAATCCCTTCGTTTTATTGATAATTTTCCTTACCGCAGCTACATTTTCTTCGTCCCGAATGGTTTTTGCTCCATCCGAAAAGATGTATAAATGACTTTCGGCAGCCAGTTCGTTCTGTTGCAGAAATTTTAACGTACGCTCGGTATGCTGCGGACGGTTATATACGAAAAGTGCTATGGGCGCAAGGTTTTGCATTTTTGTTTTATTAATTAAGCTTATTAATAAGCGGGGCTAGGCATTTTTTACCATATAAGAAATTTAAGTTTCATATAAGCTATCGCAAAAGTATATCAATAAATTGATTCGTACATTTCGTTTACATAAGTTTTTTGTCCCTCTCTGTATATATGGGTACAATTAAAGTTAATCATTAACCCCATTGGCAATTGCAACAACTTCATATAAGTTAAAAGTTGAGCGACATGGATAGGAGAAATAGTTTCTACAGATTTAAACTCAACCACCAATGCATTATCTATTAACAAATCATAACGAAGATCCGCATCAATCATTAATCCTTTATAATTTATCGGGATACTAAGCTCTGACTTAAAATTAATATTTCTTATTTCCAGTTCATGAACCATACATTTATGATATGTACATTCCAAAAGTCCAGGCCCCAATGTTTTATGAACTTCAATAGCTGCTCCGTTTACCTTGTAAACTAAATCTTTTAGATAGTTTCTGGTTAATAACATTCCTTTTATATTAAATTTATTCGGATGTACTTTTAACCGGGATGTCAATATTTAATACAATATATTCATTTTCTTATTTTGTATTATTATGTTTAACGCAATTTTTCTAATCTTAACAAAAAAGAGATTAAGACTCAAAACTTATTTACCATATAAGACATGTAAGTGGCATATAAGTCGAGAAGTATGCTTCAATTTCGGTTGGTAACCTTATATTTTCTTATATTCCTTATATGGTGAAACAATAAACAAAATAATTTTTGTGTTTTACGATTTCATCACATAAGTTCGGAAGGCTCAATCTTTATCGTTAAATAAGGGCTATTTTAAAATTATACAACTAAAATATCTGCAGGTTATGATCTGATTTTTTTGTTAATACGGTGTATGCATTGGCAAACTGTTCCTGTTTTTTCCTTCCGAATAAATTACCCAATGTTTTCTTTATGCGGTATTCAAGCTCAATTTTTAAGTTTTTAGAAAATGTTTTTGGTGCCTTTCTATTGATAAACTCATTAAATTTTACCGTTTCTGGAGCTGTCATCGAAACTTTATCTTCTAAAATTTCCAACCCTTCACTCTGCAGCAAAAACCTTAAAGATGTTGGCGTATACATGTTAATGTGACCGTAATCCAAAAAGTGTTTCATCCTTTCATCTACGCCGAAACGGTAATCTTTAGGCACTTCTACCACTATATATTTAGCAACCCTCTTCAATTCCCTGATCAGGATCCTTTCGTGTTCTACATGTTCTAAAACATGCGCAAGAATAATCAGATCAAAAGTATCATCTTCATAAGGAATTTTATAACCATCAAAAGTCTGTGCTTCTTTTAAGCTAGAAAGGTTACGGTCTTTTATAATTTCGACACCGCTTTGTGCAATTTCCAAAGCATACAGTTCGGGTGCAAAATGCCATTCATTTAAAAAATGTAAAATACTGCCATCGCCCGCACCAACCTCAAGTACTTTTTTAGGCTTCAGTCCTTTGCAAACATCAACAATATTCTGGGCTTTGTATTTAGCGCCGAGCATCCGCCAGGCCACATCGCTATTGGTATAAAAATTATCGTAGGCTGTTTTTACTTCTTCACTTAACATGGTTCTGACAGATTTAAATACCTAAACAATTATCCTGCTTATAAAAAACTGAAGTTGCCTTTTCGTAAAAAAGACCAGGCGAAATTCCACTAAAGCTGATTTCTTTAAATCCCTGTGCTTTCAACAGCACCCGGGCTGGGTGATAAACTTCGCGTTCGCTATCATCTAAAACTAACACCCCAATTAAGGAAAGGGCGTCGACACTGTATTTACAACAGTTTACACGGTCGCGGCCATCAACAATAATAATATCGAATTTTTTATTGAGTAAAGTTGCTTTTTTAGCATACTCACCATCTTTTTCCAATTGGCAGAAGATCATTTCGGCATTGGCCGGACTGGTATTTTTAACCATATCGTGCCATCCTTTATCGTGCTCAACCGAAGTTACCGAACCAGCCCGCTCCGCATAAAAAATGGTCGAATTACCTGAGCCATATTCAAAAATATGCTGGTTTTTGTTTATTCTTTCCTTAATAAAATCTATAAACGAATAGGTTACCCAAGGGAGCGCCTTCCCATTGCCATCTACGGCCTGTTTTTTATCAAAAGCAGTGAACCAGCCAATGCTGTTTAAATAGCCTTTATGTCCGTATGATAATAATGCTTTAAGCCTGTTTGGCTTTGCAATTAATGTGCTTAATGCTTTAAGAGTACTCAACGTTTAAATATTTTTTGAAATGCTGTGACCAAAAATAATGATTTTAACATCATTATACCCTGTTGACGTGTTTTAGGAATTAATAAAAGATAAAATGTTGATACAAAACAGGCAAAAAGCGTTGCAAAAGACGCCCCAACGCCGCCATATTTTGGGATAAGCCAAAGATTTAGAAGAATATTAATAATTGCACCCGCAGCTGTTCTGTAAAATGAGATTTTGGTAAAGCCTTCTGCCACTAAATATTGAGAGCTAGCCGTACCCAAAAACACAAAAATACCTGACCATATATGAATGGAAAGCATTGGTCCGGCACCATCATATTTCCCCCTATAAATCAAATGGATAATATCAGCCGCAAAAAAGCTGATGAATAAAGCAACGGGCAGGCTTATAAAAACAAGCAGATCGTAAAGATTTTTTAGGCGTTTTTGATAACGTTCTATATCCGTTTTCCTTGCATTTAATAGCGCCGGGAATACTGAGGTAACAATAGCAACAGGAATAAAATACCAGGCTTCGCTTAAATTCTGTGCAGAACTGTAAATCCCGATTGCCTTACTACCTATGCTTTTAAGCATAACCACATCAATTTTCATGTAAATAGAAACCATCACAGCAGAAAGGATCAATGGAGAAGATTTTCTTAATAAAGATTTTGCCCGCTGTTTATCAAAGGTCCAATCGAAAATATTGAAGCCTTTTTTCTGATAAACGATAACTAAACCTACGGCTAAGATCAAGCCATCTAAAACATAAGCAAAGACAATATAAATTAAAGGCAGACCCAATACAATGATGGCAACTTTGATAACTGAAATGGTAATGAGGCATATATTCTGAACCTGCACAACATATTTAGACTGTACCTGCGATTGAAAATAAGCATCAATAACATTAAACGATTTGAAAAAAGAGGCGAAAGCGAGTAAACCAACCAGCAAGGTTAAAGGCTGCCCCGGATTGGAAGAAAGATTGTGGCTGATAAGATAAATTCCAACCGCTATTGGAATAAGCAGTGCATTTGTTGTTATTCTAAGCCATAGCGATGTGCCTAAGATCTCATCACGTTTGGCAGGTTCCTGAATAATTTCGCGGATAATAAAGGTATCAAGTCCCAAAGCGCCAACGGCGGCAAGAATAGCCACTAATGAAAGTCCAAAACTTAAATCGCCGAATAAAATTGGACCGAGATAACTCGTAATTAAAACATTAACGATTAGGCTTAGGCCTTTACCAAAAATCACCCAGCCCGTATTTTTTAAATACTTGTTAAATGCTTCTTCGTCAAAACCTTTTATGGCGGGTAATTTCATTAACGCAAAGATGTAAAAAAATGTGCGTTAAGTAAGATACCGTAAATTCAAAATATTTTTATTGCATGATGGCGGTTAGCCTTCACTTTTTGTTTCTGGTACTTTTGTTTCGATATTTTTGGTTTCAGGTGCTGGAACCGGGTTTACAACCGGAGCAGGTTTGCTGTTTAACGGTGCGCCAACAGCAAGGTCGCACCTGTGGTTCGGCTGACCATGTGGTGGATTTAAACCTTTGCCCACTTTTATAGCCGGCAATTGTGTTACTGCGGGTTGTGTAGTAGTAACAACCTGTGTAGGCTTGCTATCTAGGGGTGCACCAATGGCAATATCGCACCTATGGCCTGGTTCACCATGTTTAGGATTTAGCTTTTTTCCTGCTGTATTTGCAACAGAAGCCGTTGGGGCAGGTGTTGGCTGTGGATTTGTATTTTGTTGAGGCTGCACGCTTGCGGTAGGATTTAATGGAGCACCAACGGCCAGTGCACAGGTATGTCCGGCTTCACCATGCGGCGGATTAAAAATCAGATTACTTTTAGTATTCTGCGCTACTGGCTGAGCGACATTGCTTTTTTGCAATCCCTGGAGCCCAGTTGGAGTTGGAATAACAGCCTGAGCACTTTCTTTCTTTTCGCTGCCATTACAGGCAAAAAGTATAGTAAGCATTGAGAGGTAAAAAGCATATTTCATGAGCACAGATTTTAGGATTAACCAAATATGGCGAAATTAATTTAAGCCTGAAAGCTCTTTTCTATTCTTTCTAACTGTTTTAAGTGATGCTTTAAATGTATTTCTATAAACCTAAGCCATTGTTTAGCATTTAAATAGCCTAATCTGGGGTGTTTCGTTTTGCTATCAGTTTTTGCATTTGCAAGTAACGGATAGTTATCGTCCAAAGCTTTTTCGAATTCTAAAATAAAATCGAGGGCTTCCGTTTTACTGATCTTTTTTACACGCTCTGCCAGCCGTTTCGGCACCTTATACTTTTTTGCCGGAGGTAATGAACCCAGTAATAAAATCAGCTTTACAATAAAATGTGTGGGTTTGTTTTCGCCTTTACCATTTGCTGCGTGTTCAAAGGCAATTATTGAAAGTAAGCTCGAGTCAAAAATATGTGAGTATACCTCGCTGTAACTCCAGCCAGCAATTGGAGGAGTAGTTTGGAAAATATCTTCAGGGTAACGCGATAATTTCGATTTGTAGGCATCGACTACATGATGTATCGATGCCTTAACTTTTGCAGCCGTCATTTAATAAAGATAAGCCGAATTACTGTTTCTCCAAATATTTTAAAAAGTCATCCTTATTGGATGGGAATACAAAAATATCGGATAATGTAAAATAATTCTGTGGATCAGCCACATTTTTATAAAGATTTGTGGCCACCTTTAAGCGTTGATCATCAAAATTGAAAGATCTTAAAAGGATCTTTACCTGGGCACTTAACAATGATGAATTTTTAGTTACAACATTGATCATTCTCAGTCGGCCATCATCAAAATTCTCTCTTCTGTACTGGGTTAAAAAAGTCTGAAAAGCTTCTTCAGAGAGTAGTCTATAACTAAAATCAGGCTGTGGTACCACCGGCGGAACAATGCCGGTGTTATAATCTCCGGCATAACCATCAAAATCATTAAGGGCATATTGCCTGTTACGAAAGATGTTTAGCTGTTTTAATGTGATTAGCTGTTTACCTTCTAAACTCAAAATAAGCCTTTGTTCTGGTATAACTCTGATGCGCTGTTTTAAGATCACCGTATTGCCCTGAATAATAGATAGTATTGGTGCTGAATTGTAGACATCGTAAAAGCGGAACCTTCCGTTGGCCGACGAAACAAGTTCTTCGTCTAAATATACGTTGTACTTGCCCGGATTAACGATTTCTAAAAAAACTTCGGCAGATCTGCGGTTGTTTTGAGCGAAACTTAGGGTAGCAAATAACATTGCCAGTCCTAAAAAGATGGTTGTTTTCATCATTGTTTAGTGTTTTTAAAAGGCGATGAAGCTATCATAATCTTGATTTTCATTAACTCTTTTGAGTTTGTTAAGATTATGATGGTTTCATTTTAATTAAGGTTTCATTTGTGTGTGTTTTGAATTAATGCCAAACAAATGCCAAAACCAAACAAAAAAGGAGTAGGATTAAAAAAGTTTCAATAATTCTTCCAAATGAACAATTTCTTGTTTTACATCTTCAGGTTTTTCTTTTTGCGAAGGATTAAAAAAGATGGCCTCCATACCAAAATTTAATGCACCATAAATATCGGCTTCCAAACTGTCACCAATCATAATGCTTTCTGCCTTTAACGCTTTGGCTCTATCCAATGCATATTCAAAAATGAGAGGATTTGGTTTGTTTACGCCTACATCTTCCGAAATAATTACATTTTCGAAATATGGATTCAGGTTAGACAGGTTCATTTTGGTTAAGGTAGTCTCCTTAAAACCATTTGAAATGATATGCAAAGTGTATTTTTGCTGTAAATATGCCAACACGTTTTCTGCTCCTTCGAACAGATTGGTTTTTGTGGGCGAAATATTTACATAATCATCCTCAAACTGATGAGGAACTGCATCAGGATGGATACCCAACTGAATAAAAGTTTTGCTAAAACGCTCCGACCGCAAAAAATCCTTAGTGATTTTTCCTAAATGGTAATCGGCCCACAACTGATGGTTGTTTTCTGTATAAGTGCTGATGAAATCGGTACAGGATTTAAGACCGAGCTCCTCTAATTTATACGTTTGGTAAAGCTCGTTTAATGTTTCTTCGGCATTGCGATCAAAGTCCCAGATGGTATGGTCAAGGTCGAAGAAGATATGTTTTTTCATTTGTAATGTTTTTCACAAAGGTAACTTAATGATTTTTGATTTATAAATAATCTCCCACCTTTGCGTTAAGCTCCTCAATAAGTTCCTCATCCATGTACTGGTAATCGTCTGGAATATCTAGTGTGACAATTTCCTTTCCATAGATTTCTTCGGGGAAACGTTCGGTAATTCTTTGTTTATGTTTTTTCTCCATTACAAAGATCAGATCGGCCCAAACGATCAGTTTAGCATTGATTTTAATCCTTGCCGAAGGCTCGGTGCCGGCAGAACGCACCTGATGATTGGGATGATTTTTATACATAGTTTCGGCAGTAGCGCTTCGCCATTTATTCCTACTGCATACAAAGAGGATATTCATTTTATATTGAGCGTTACAAGACTCCAGACTAAAGACTTCGGACTAAACTTTCTCTCCATAAGCCAAGTCACCAGCATCGCCTAATCCGGGAACGATGTAAGATTTACTGGTCATTTCTTCATCAATGGCACCAACCCAAATTTTCGCCTTAGGCAAATTGGCGCGTACATGGGCAACACCTTCGGTACTGGCTATTGCGGCAACAATATGAAGTTCTTCAATTTTGTAGCGGTTAATCAATTCTTTACAGCACATTACCATGCTCTGTCCGGTCGCCAGCATTGGGTCGGCCATAATCAAAACTTTGCCATCTAAATCAGGAGTAGAAATATAATCCATCTGGATCACGAAATCGCCACTTTTTTCAACTTTTCTATAAGCCGAAATAAAACAGCATTCAGCCCTGTCGAAAATGTTGAGCAAACCTTGTTGCAGTGGCAGTCCGGCCCTGAGTATAGTGGCCAGAACGGGTTGCTGTGCTAAAACTTCGCAAGGCGATACGCCTAGAGGAGTTGTAATTTCTTTGGTGCTATATTTTAACGATTTACTGATTTCGTAAGCAAAAAACTCACCAAGCCTTTCCAGATTTTTGCGGAAACGCATCGAATCTTTCTGAATATTTTCATCCCGAAGTTCAGCTATAAAGGTATTGGCAATCGATTTTGTTTTGCTTACATCAAAAATCATGATTCTTATTTTTCGGTTCTCACAAATTTAGTCCCAAGATGGGTTTAGTGGTTAAAAATAGGAATTTTAAGGCGGATAGTTTAAAAAATTAGTTTCCTGCGTAGTTGAGCATTTCGATAAACATTAACCTCAATCTTTTATATTTGGGATGATCTGATAAACTTCTTAAACTCCAGCTGCTATGAAATGTTCCATTTACAACCTTAACCGCATTGATATATTGATGTAAGGTTTTCGTCGCCGATTCAGTTGTTAAATACTGCAGGATATAATCGGTTAAACAATAAGAATTCACCACCAGAGGTGTTACTTTTTCGAGCTGAAGATCATACCAGTTAAAAGGCGTACAGGTTCCGGCTCTAAAACCCAATACATTGCTATAACCCATAGAATAATCGGCAGTAATACCCGAATTAAGGATATTTAAATAACAGATCGGAAATTTTAATACTTCTAATTGCTGACTGGTTAAAGGAATGGCAGCCGGATGGATTTTCCTGAGTTTGATCAGTCCTTCTTTAATTTCAGTCATTTTCTGCTTGTTGCTGGCGCAAGGCCTTAATAACCCTACAGATTGATCCTCAAAATGCTTAGCAACACCATTAATTTGAATGTAATCCATCGGTACTTCAGGGAAATCGACAAAATAAAAGGCTTTATTTTTTTTCGCAGCTATGATTTTATTTACTTCTTCCAGTACCAGTTCGTTATTGATCCCAACCCCGGTGAGCCGATCGAATTTGGAGCTTAAGTAATTATTCTCTTTTTTAAAAAGCGCACTAAAAACAAATTTAGTACGGTTTAAAAAACCTTCTGGCAAACCCGGTAAAATATTGAAGTTTATGGTAGGCTGATGCTGGAATTTCTTTTCGTGAAACTTAAAACCGGGATGTTTCTTTTTGATGATGCTTTTAATCATCAGCGCCCACTCATCAATAACCGGTTTATCTAAAACCTTCCATTTATGCTGGTAACTTTTTGAAGGCTTGAATTCTTCTTCTGTATTTTTCTGATGCAGATATTCCTCATAACGGCTCACCATAAAAAAAGCCGCCGCAAAAACATCAAATGGCAAGGTTGATTGCTCAACCGGAAAAGGAACCTGATATTCGCCAAATGAAATGGTTTTTGGTTTAAATTCTTCCAATTTGTTGGAAAAAAGCAAAGCCGTACTTTTAAAAAAAAGTTCATCACCTAATGGTTCATCACCATAGCTGATCTTAACCTGTTCACTCTGAAGAAAATATTGACTATTACCTGTAAATTCTATTTCTGCTTTAAGGATATCTTTAAAAATAAAATTGAAGATATATTTGATGCGGGGCGTTAATATATTGGAGAAGATGATTAGATGCATAACTTATTTTAACAACGGGATTTAAAAAAAGATGACAAGAAATATTCCTCAGCTAATATTAACACATAATATTGCCAATTAAATTTAACGGTAATTTAACATTGAACCGTTATCTAATACAAAAATTACAATTAAAAGTTTGCGGTGAACTTTTTTTCGGGGTAAAGTATTTTGGTGCTTTTACGGGTACTGCCCTTTACTACATGTACGATACTCATCTGATCATCAAACATATCGTACAAAATAGTATCATTAACTTCAACAGATTTAATGGCAGGTATTTTTTCCACTTCGAGGTAAATATTGGTCGCTTCATGATCAATTTCGAAGCCGATATAGTTCATGGCAACCACTTTTCCATTGGCTTTTAGCTGTAAATGGCTAAGCAGGTATTTTTTTACCAGTTCATCCATTGCGGCTTTCATATTCGCGTTGCTTAAATCAGTTTTCTGCTTATATAATTTGGCTAAAATAGCTTCAAAATCATCTGAAAAAATCCGACAGCTTACTTCGAGGGTTTTATCCCTGGCGTTAAAATTTATTTCAGTTGTACTTACATGTAAAGGATGTTTCATTCCTGCGTGAGCAGAGAAGAAAACACAGCAGAATAGCAAAAGGATATATTTTAATTTATGCATCAATATTAGGTGTTACAGTAAACAAAGTTAAGATTTAAAGCTTAAACTAAACAATCGCAATAAATAGCTTCAAAATCAGTAACAAATTTGGTATTTATGGTTTTGTTTGAAGGATATTTGGGCTTTTTGCAATTAAAAACATAATTTTAAGCTTTATAAACTATTTTAACTCCAATAGTTAGCTTATTATTTCATGCCGTTGCAAGATTTTATCTTTTATTTCAAATTAGGTTGGGAGCATATTATAAGCGCCGATGCTTTAGATCATCAACTTTTTATTTTAGCATTGGTAGCCATTTATAGTTACCACAACCTGAAACAAGTGCTGATATTGGTTACTGCTTTTACGATTGGCCATTCGCTTACTTTACTTTTGAGTGTTTTAGACATCATCAGGTTCGAAAGTAAATGGGTAGAGTTTTTAATCCCCTGCACCATTGTCATTACTGCGATAAGTAATCTGTTCAGGAAGAATTTTTCGATGAAATCTGTAAAGATCAACTACTTTTTAGCATTGGGTTTTGGATTGATCCACGGTATGGGTTTCGCTAATTCGATCAGGATCATGCTGGCAAAAGACCAGAACATTGGCTGGGGACTGTTTGGTTTTAACGTAGGGCTTGAGGCAGGCCAGGTTTTTATGGTTTTCATCATTTTATTGATTACTTTTTTTATTTTTAATTATACCCGCATCAAACGCATCAGCTGGGTGTTATTTGTATCGGCAGCCGTATTTAGCCTGGCTTTAAAAATGGCTTTAGAAAGAATCCCTCTTTAACTAATGTATTATGAATAAACTGTTTACTTTAACTGGTCTTTTACTCTTTTCGGGTACTTTGGCCATGGCCCAAAACATTCAGAATAACCCTGGCAGTAACCACGGGAATAAATTCGAACAGCTGGGTACTATCTTACCTACACCAAACGAACAACGTACTGCCAGCGGAGCACCAGGTGTTAAATATTGGCAGCAACGTGCCGATTATAACATTAAATGTGAACTGGATGAAAAAAACCTATTGCTTACAGGGTCTGAAACGGTAACTTATACCAACAACTCACCTGATCCTTTAACCTATATCTGGTTACAGCTTGATGAAAACGAGCACAGTACCGATAAGAACGCAAATTATCAGGATGCCACTAAAATGCCTGCTATCGGCACAACTAAAACTTTAGATCAGTTAAGTGCAACTGCAAACAATGGCGATGGAATCAACATTACCAAACTGACGGATGCGATGGGTAAAAACCTGAAATACACGGTTAATAAAACCATGATGAGGATTGATTTACCTGTAGCATTAAGAACCGGCCAAAAATTGATCTTCAATATTGACTGGAACTACAAAATTACCGACAGAATGAGCGTTGGTGGCCGTGGTGGTTACGAGTTTTTTCCTGCCGATGGAAATTACCTGTTTACCATGACACAGTGGTACCCGCGTTTATGTGTGTATAGCGATTTTCAGGGGTGGCAGAATCACCAGTTTACAGGAAGAGGCGAGTTTGCCCTAACCTTTGGCGATTTTAAAGTGCAGATGACGGTGCCTGCTGATCATTTGATCGGTGCTACAGGAGAATGTATCAACTATAGCGCGGTGTTAAACCCAGCGCAGTTAAGCAGGTACAATTCGGCAAAAACTGCAGCAGCTCCGGTAGAAATCCAGACTTTAGCCGAAGCAAAAACCGCAGAAACTAAGAAATCTACAACTAAAAAAACCTGGGTTTTCAATGCCTATAATGTGCGCGATTTTGCATGGACTTCTTCCCGTAAGTTTATCTGGGATGCCATGCCTCAAAAAATCCAGGCTAACAACAATACTGTAATGTGTATGAGTTTTTATGGAAAGGAAGCTTACAATCTGTATAGCAAATTTTCAACCCGTGCAGTAGCGCATACCATTAAAACTTATTCTGATTTTACCATTCCTTATCCTTATCCGGTTGCGCAAAGTATTGAGGCCGCCAATGGAATGGAATATCCGATGATCTGTTTCAACTACGGCCGTACAGATGCCGATGGAACTTACAGCGAAAGCACCAAAAACGGCATGCTTGGGGTGATTATCCATGAGGTTGGGCACAACTTTTTCCCGATGATCGTAAATAGCGATGAGCGCCAGTGGACCTGGATGGACGAGGGTTTAAACTCTTTTGTTGAATATTTAACAGAAGAACTTTGGGACAATAAATTTCCAAGCAAAAAAGGACCTGCTTACACCATTGTTGATTACATGAAACTGCCTAAAGATGAGTTGGAGCCAATTATGACCAACTCTGAAAATATTGCACGTTTCGGTCCGAATGCTTATTCAAAACCAGCTACAGGTTTAAACATCCTCCGTGAAACCATTATGGGCAGAGAATTATTTGATTACGCATTTAAAGAATACGCCAGAAGATGGGCTTTTAAACACCCTGAACCTGCCGATCTTTTCCGTACCATGGAAGATGCCAGTGGCGAAGATTTAGATTGGTTTTGGAGAGGCTGGTTTTACGGAACAGATCCCTGCGATATCTCATTGGACAGTGTGAAATTTGCTAAAGCCGATTTCCCTAAAGAAGTTCCGGCGGCAAGATCGAGAATGGTGAAAATTGATAAACCTGCTGTAAATGCTTTTGAAGATATTTCGAAAATCAGAAACCGTGAGGATAAAAAAATCGGTTTCTATGTAGACAAAAACACTGCTGCACAGGATTTCTATTATAAATACGATAGAGGATTGGTGACTATTGATACCACAGTATCTACCAAAATGGATATGACAGCACCTGTAGAAGTTGTTGCAGAAGCTGATCAAAATAAATATGTCAACCAGTTTTTGTACGAACTAAGCTTTAGCAATAAAGGAGGTTTAGTAATGCCTATCATTGTGGAGTTTACCTATAAAGATGGTACCAAAGAGATCGACCGTATCCCGGCGCAGATCTGGAGACACAATGAACTTAAAACTTCAAAATTCTATGTGAAAAACAAAGAAGTTGCTTCAATTTTAGTAGATCCTTTGCGCGAAACTGCTGATATCGATACCTCAAACAATACCTGGGGCGGTAAAGCAAAAGAAAGCAAGTTTAAGGTTTACAAAATGAAAGCTGGCGGAGCCGTAAGAGGTCAGTCGGTTGGTAAAAACCCAATGCAGGCAGCTGCCGGGAAGTAATAGCGTCATCATTATCGCAGATCGTCATTCCCAACTTGATTGGGAATCTTAAAGCTTCTGCATGACGAGATTTCATAAAATCCCCGTTGAAGAAATTCAACGGGGATTTTTTATTGAATCTGAGGCAGAATATTCAACAAGAAATTTTTCAGGTTCGTTACTGTTATATCATTTGATGAAAGATACGTTTCGCTTTTTGGTGTAATAATATATTTATATTTCGGCTCAAGATCATTTATACAGCTAACAAACCCTCTAGATACCGTTGGCGCATTTGAAAGTTTAATTTCAATACAGGCTATTGGTGTAATGCCCTGAACGAGGATTAAATCACATTCTGCTCCAGTTTGGGTCCTGTAAAAAAAAAGGTCAGTCTGCTTTGCTTTCATCTGATAAATCTGTTCAATTACATAGCCCTCCCAAGACGCACCTACTGCGGGGTGACCAAAAAGATCGTTATAACCTGGAATGTTTAACAAACGGTGAAGAATCCCTGTATCCCTTATATATGTCTTTGGCGACTTAATTAAGCGCTTCTTCGCATTAACAAACCATGGGTGCAAACGCCTGATCAAAAATCCGCCCTCTAAAAAATCCAAATACCTATTTACCGTAGGTGCACTTACGCCTAACGATCTCGCGAAAGATTCTCCATTAAATAAATTTCCATTCAAATGAGCAAGCATACTCCAAAAGTTTCTTAGCAAAGTTGGCGCTAAGTCCACGTTAAACATTTTTGCCAAGTCTCTTTCTACATAACTTACAATAAAATCATCAATCCATTCCTTGCTCAACATATTGGTTTCTGCCAATATAGATTCTGGAAACCCGCCACGGAACCAATGTTGCTCAAAGTTTAATTCCTCGGGCAGTTCAGTTAATCCTATAGGACATAATTCATTATAAGAAATTCTTCCAGCTAATGTTTCAGAAACTCCTTTAACTAATTCAGGAGAAGCAGATCCAAGCAATATAAATCTTCCAGCAGTTCTTTTTGCATCAATTAAAGGGCGCAATAAAGAAAACAATTCCGGCAATAATTGAACCTCATCAATAATTACTGTATAATCTTGCAAACTTTCTAAAAAAGTATAGGCATCCTGTAGCTTCGCCAAATCCCGGGGATTTTCCATATCAAGGTAGATGTAATCGCTACTTAAACTTTTTGCTAAAGTAGTTTTTCCAACCTGCCGTGGTCCGAGAATTGCTATCGCAGGAGACTTTTTAAGCTTATTCTTTAACTGTGCTTTAAGGTTTCTAATAATTAGCATAAACAAATATACATACAAACCTAGTAAATCAAAAGTTAAACTTTCGATTTACTAGGTTGATAGTCATTTAAACAGCCTAAACACAACATCTAATTTTTGCAATAAATTCTTTTATAATTTTAAGACTATTATTAATCGATCAATCTCCAACTTTCCTGACTTTTGCCTGTTTTACTCTTTACAGCCTAAATCGTATATTTGATATACTCATGAAATTTAAAATCACCTCAGAATATCAGCCTACCGGAGATCAGCCAAATGCCATTAAACAACTGGTTGATGGTGTAAACGCTAACGAACATTATCAAACTTTATTAGGCGTTACAGGATCTGGAAAAACCTTCACCGTGGCTAATGTAATCGAGCAGACCCAAAAGCCTACTTTGATTTTAAGTCATAATAAAACATTAGCAGCACAGCTTTATGGCGAGTTTAAAAACTTCTTCCCTGAAAATTCGGTAAATTACTTTGTTTCGTATTACGATTACTATCAGCCAGAGGCTTTTATTGCTTCCAGTAATACCTATATCGAAAAGGATTTAAGTATTAACGAGGAGATCGAAAAACTACGTTTACGTACCACCTCTTCATTGATGAGCGGCCGGCGTGATATTATCGTGGTCTCATCCATCTCCTGCATTTATGGTATGGGTAATCCTGAAGATTTCTCACGCATGGTTTTTCGTTTTGGGGTAGGATTACGGATTTCGAGAAATGCATTTTTGCATAGCCTGGTTGAGATTTTATACTCTCGTACCACAACAGAATTTAAACGCGGAACTTTTAGGGTTAAGGGGGATACTGTAGATATTTATCCTGCTTATCTGGATCATGCTTACCGCATTTCTTTTTTCGGTGATGACATTGAAGAACTTTCGGCCATTGATCCTGTTTCAGGTAAAACCCTGGAAAAACTCGAAGATATGGCCATTTATCCTGCCAACCTTTTCGTTACCCCTAAAGACCGTTTTAATCAATCCATTTGGGGAATTCAGGAAGAGCTGGAAATCCGTAAGAACCAATTGATTGCTGACAGGCATTTACTGGAGGCCAAGAGGCTGGAAGAACGGACCAATTTTGATATCGAAATGATGAAAGAATTGGGTTATTGCTCAGGTATCGAAAATTATTCGCGTTTTTTTGATGGAAGGCAACCAGGTATGCGTCCTTTCTGTTTGCTGGATTATTTCCCGGAAGATTATTTAATGGTAATCGACGAAAGTCACGTTACCGTTCCACAGATCAGGGCGATGTACGGTGGCGATAGGTCGAGGAAATTATCATTGGTAGAATATGGTTTCCGTTTACCCGCCGCGCTTGATAACAGGCCATTAAACTTTAACGAGTTTGAGGCACTTGCTCCACAAACCATTTATGTAAGTGCAACACCAGCCGAATACGAACTTGAAAAATCAGAAGGTGTGGTGGTAGAGCAGGTAATCAGGCCAACGGGTTTATTAGATCCTGTGATCGAAATCAGGCCAGCTATTAATCAGGTTGATGATCTTTTGGATGAAATCGATATTACTATAAAAGATGGCGGTCGCATTCTGGTAACTACTTTAACCAAACGTATGGCCGAAGAGCTGACTAAATACCTGGATCGGTTAAATATCAAAACCAGGTATATCCACTCTGAGATTAAAACTTTGGAACGTGTAGAAATCCTCCGCGGTTTACGTTTAGGTGAATTTGATGTTTTAGTAGGAATTAACCTTTTGCGAGAAGGCTTAGATTTACCCGAAGTAACCCTGGTTGCCATTTTAGATGCCGATAAAGAAGGTTTCCTCCGCTCAGAAAAATCTTTGATTCAAACCATTGGCCGTGCCGCACGTAACGATAAAGGCCGGGTAATTATGTATGCTGATGGCATTACCGATAGCATGGAAAAAACCATTTCGGAAACTAACAGACGTAGGGATATACAGATTGCTTATAACCTTGAAAACGGAATTACACCGAAAACCGTTGGAAAATCGAGAGAAGCTATTTTAGAACAGACATCGGTACTCGATTTCTCTCAGAAAGCAAGCGATAACAAGGCGAGGGCTTATGTAGAAAATGCGGAAATCAGTATTGCAGCCGATCCGATTGTGCAATATATGGGTAAAAATGAATTGCAAAGGGCAATCGATAATACGCGTAAGGATATGCAGAAAGCGGCAAAAGATATGGACTTTTTACAGGCTGCAAAACTCCGAGACGAAATGTTTGCATTGGAGAAAATGTTTAACGAAAAATTTGGTAAGTAACGATTTGGTTTTAAAGAATGGTTTTTAGCTAAATTTGGATTACAATTGCAATTCAATAAGTTATCTAAAAATCATTCAATGAAATCTTTTAAACTCGTAACGCTGATCGTACTCGGCGCCATCGGTCTGAAAAGTCAGGCCCAAAATTCTTCGTCAATTTCCCTGCCCCTCGCAGGTAACGCTTACAGTTCTCTGCATCAGGATTCAGAAAGAACCTTATCTAATAAAGGCATCGTAAACTGGACCAATCCAAAAGAGTATTTTACCGCTTATTTCAGGGTTTCCAAACCTGGAACAATTGTGATTTTTCTGGTCGACAAACCTGCTTTAGAAGGGCAATCGATACTAGAATTTACCATTAATAATCAACCCCAAAAAGTAAGTTTCGATGAAACCAAAGCTTTTGATGGTAAGATTGGCGAATGGACGATCAAAGATACAGGTTATGTGGCCATCGTCATCAAAGGGATCAGCAAAAGCGGTTCAAAGTTTCCTTCCATTCAAACTTTAACCATTGATGGGACAGCTACTGAAGGTAAAACAGCCTATGTTAAAAACAATGACGGCAATTTCTTCCATTGGGGCAGGCGCGGCCCATCCGTACATTTAAACTATCAACAGCCTGAGAATGTAAATGCAGAATGGTATTATAATGAAGTAATCGTACCAAAAGGAGAAGATATTTTAGGCTCTTATTTTATGGCTTGCGGCTTTGGTGAAGGTTATTTTGGCATGCAGGTAAACAGCCCGACCGAAAGACATATTCTTTTTTCGGTGTGGAGTCCGTTTAATACCGACGATCCTAAAAGCATTCCAGAATCGCACAAAATTAAAATGTTAAAGAAAGGCGAAGGCGTACATACCGGAGAATTTGGTAACGAAGGTGCAGGAGGGCAGAGTTATTTAAATTACCTTTGGAAAGCTGGAAATACCTATAAGTTTTTACTTCATGCAGCTCCGGGTACGCCTAAACCGAAGCCTAATGCTGCAGATGGAACTGTTGATGTTGTTTACGAGCTTGATAGCACCACCACTTATACCGCTTACTTTTTTGCTCCGGAAATCGGAAAATGGCAATTAATCGCCAGCTTTAAACGCCCTAAAACCCAAACTTACTTAAAACGTTTCCATTCTTTTTTAGAAAATTTCTCCCCGGTACAAGGCGATTTATCTAGAAAAGCATTGTTCGATAATCAATGGATCCGCGATGATAAAGGCGTTTGGAGCGAGTTAAAATCAGCACGTTTCACTACCGATAATACGGGAGCAAAAGGATACAGAATGGATTATCAGGGAGGAACGGAAAAAGGGGCATTTTACCTGAAAAACGGTGGTTTCTTTAATGATTATACTACGCCTAGAAAAATCTTCGCCAGAACCTCTACCGGCAAGAAACCAGAAATAGATTTTAGCAAATTGCCTTAACATTCAAAATAATTATGGATTTTTGAAACTTTTATCATCAACTTATTACAGTACAAATGGACGGGCAAAACAGAAAAGACATTTATCCAGGATTAGAAGTCGGAATTATTTTGAAAAAAGACCAAAGGTCAGGAAAGATCACCTATGGGGTGGTTAAAGACCTGCTTACTTCATCTGCATTTCATTCGAGAGGGATAAAAGTGCGGCTCGAAGATGGCCAGGTTGGCCGCGTAGCTGAAATAGTTGGAGACTAATTAACGTCTAGTTAAAACCATTACAGGGTTATTTGCGTATTATATTGTAATGAAATTGCAATTAAAGGCTAAAAAAGTAACAAAATAAATTTTATGACGTCTATATTTGTAACAACAGTAATTTAAAGAATGGCATTAGTAAAATTCATTTTCATCACGATATTGGTACTTTGGCTGATCAGAATGTTGATCAGGCTAATCCTACCCATGCTGTTTAATAACCTGGCCAGTAAAATGCAGAGTCAGGCAACCGGACAGCAACAACAACAGAGACGATCGAAACCGGAAGGCTCTATCTCGATAGATTATATGCCTCCAAAACCCGATCAAAGTAAAACAGATAAACTCGGCGATTTCGTAGATTACGAGGAAGTAAAATAAAAAAAGACCCTGAACTTGTTTCAGGGTCTTTTTGTTTAAAATCAAATCTGTTTCTTCTGTTATAACTTTCTTCAAGATCTAAATTCAATCCTTAACAAGGACCGTTTTGTTCATCGATACGCTTCAATATAGACGAGAGCACTATAGTGTAAATTACATAAGCTACAAACACAAAAAAGCCAAGTTGCAGGGCCGAATTATTTGCCGTTACAGTTTTTAGTGTATCATTTTGCATGTTAAGTCCGGAAAGTTGGCTCTTTAAGATCCCGTTAAGTCCAATATAAGTCATTGCAACACCCACCACCATCACATCGGCCATATCCCATTTCCCAAGATCAAATGCCAAAAACCGCAACACTTTTTGGCTGCCAAAAAGGTGGCCACAGGATACATGAACACCCCGGGCTACAATTCTTAACAGTGGAAGAACAACCACAAAAATCAGTAGCAGCGCGCCAACCAATACGGCATCAGGCTTTGGTTGTTCAATCAGTGTTCCTATAATCCCCAGTATGCTCTTGCTCTGAAAGAAAAGTACCTGGTTGGTAAAGGCAATTTTATCTCCAAGCAGTGCAAACTCTAAGGTCTGGATCCGTGCATCAACTTCTATAATCGGAGAAGTAACCCCTACTGCAAGCAGCATAACGGCAAACAACAGCGACATAATAAATAGTGGTACATGCAGCTGTACTTTTTTTCTCAAAAATAACCATAACATCAGTGCAATGGCCACGCAGCCAAGCATCCCAAGTGCAAACTGAAAACTGGCTTTTTTTATTTCTGCCAATCTTGTATTAACTAAACGGTCAAATGCTTTCGCATTTGCTACATGGTATTTATGATAAATGTTTTGTTCAACAGTGGTAATGGTTGTATCTGTACTATCATAGGTCTGTGCCTCAAGTTCGTCCACTTTGCTGGTTGCAATACCCTTTAACCTTTTTAAACTGGTAGGGCTCGTGATTTTTGCAACAATTGTTTTAGCGAAAGAAGGTACTTGCGCATGAAGTTCATCAACATCCACAAAACTTTTGAAAGCTAGTTTTTTAAGCTTACCTCCAAGGCTTTTCTGTGGCTTGGTTACTTCAGATACTGCTTTGTTTACCAATCCATGTAATTCTTTTTCAACCTCTTTCCGCATTTCTGTTTTTTGCTTCGCTGTCAGGTTAAAACCCTTTACCCTGCGATCAACAACGGCCGAGATTTTCTCTCCCCATCTGTCGACCGAAAATATACCAAAAGTAATGTTATTTGACAGGCTATAATCTTCTTTGATGTGCTTCTGCTCTACAGATAGCTGATGGAAACGGTAGCCAAAATAGGCCTCTCCCAGCAAAAGGATGCTGAGTGCAGCGATGAGCAATATAGGAGCTACCCTATTTTTCCTTACCGGAGTATCTTGAGTGGTATTTGTTGTAGTTGCCATAATAATTAATCAAACAGCTGAAATAAAAATGGTTTAGTGGGCATCATGTGGCGTAATGAACTTTAATATGGTGGATAAAATGAGACCATAAAGTACAAAACTGATAAATATGATGTATCCCGGCTGTAGGGCTGTATTGTTGGTGGTTAAGATGGTAAGTGAATCGTTTTTAATATTCAATGCCTGAAGTTGTCCTTCCAGCAGTCCATTTAGCCCGATATAAGCCATCAGGATGGCAATTACGATTACATCGGCCATACTCCACTTTCCTGATTGGAAAGCAAAATATTTAATAATTCCGTTTTCAGCCAAACGTTTATTGCCCAAAAGGTGGATACCTGTTGAGCTGAGCTTAACCACAGGAAAAAGAATACTAAAAACCAATATCAGTACCCCCACCAGTATCGAATCGATTCCTGGCTGGCTAATCAGTACCCTAACCACATCCATAATGCTCTTACTCTGAAAAAACAACACCTGATCTTTAAACATTACATGCTCGCCCAATAAAACAAAATCAAGCGACCGGATCCGTGCATCTACCTCAATCATTGAGGCCGTAAGGCCTACAGCTAAGAGGATAAAGGCAAAAAACAGCGACATTACAAAAAGTGTAACATGCAAATCTCTACGTTTACGAAGTCCCCACCAAAAACCAAGTACCACCACCACACAGGCCAGCATACTAAAAGAATAGCCGTAGGTTTTTTCACGGATTTCAGCAAGCGAGGCGACTAATTTTTTATTCAGCACATCGGTAGAAGATACCTGATATTTCCGGTACATTGTTTTAATCGCTGCAGCATTTGCAACAAATGCACTATCTTTTTTTTCTTCATTGGCAATTTCATTAAACTCGCCAATGGCCATTTTACTCAACTGCTTTTTGTTCTTCGGGTTATCTACCTCGGCAATAATCTTTTTGGCAAAACCAGGTACTTGTGCTTTTATGCTATCAGAGTTCACAAAATTCTTAATGGCGAATTTCTGTATCTTCCCACTTAAAGTCTTTTTGGGTTTATTTACAAGGGCTTCTGCTTTATTGATCAGTGCCAGCAATACCTGTTCAACTTCGGTTTGCAATACCTTTTTCTGTTTTTTGGTCATCTTTAGGTTGCCTACCTGATGATGCACAATCTTTGAAACATTATCCTTCCATTGCTGTACCGAAAACAGCCCGTAAGTAATGTTGTTAATGTTAGAATAATCTTCCTTAATCTGCTCCTGCTGATCGGAAAGTTGGTGTAGCCTAAAGCCAAAGTATCCTTCTGCTCCGAGCAGCAGGGCAAGAGCAAGTATAAGCAGCAATTTAGGAAGAAAAGACTTCTGCTCCTTTGTATGTTTTTCTTGTGTTTCCAAGCCGATTAATTTAAGTGGTTATGCCAATTGACGGCAATATTTGGTCTGGTATTGCCAGATAAAACCAACAATACGTGAAAAGGTTTTAAAAGTGCAATAAAATTGTGCAGCTACAGCTGAGCGTGGAAAAGGTAGATTAATAACTTTGACCTCGAAGTGCCTTATATCCCCTCTTTTGCTTCATGGAACAAAGTAACTCCACACTTACCAAAGCTTCATTAACCACAAATCATTTTTCAGGTCGTCCTTAAATTTCGATAGTTGGACATATTTCCAGTACAGTTGGTGTATATATTTTTTTTATTTCTGAGCATCTTCTCACATTAGATTAAACAAAAAAACAAATCTTATGAAAAACGCTAAACACACGATCAAATTAAAAAAGAGAATCATTGAATACCTAAACAATGATGAAATGAAATTGCTAAACGGTGGAGGTGGAAATTTTGGAACCATGGATACTACGCTTACGATAACCCTAACCAATATGCCTCCAATGAACAAATAAGATAATTCATCTACCTATGGAAAAACATCTCAACTTTAAAAGCATTGGACCTATCTGTATCGCATCGGAAAACAATATTTTGTGCGAAGCATTATTTGAATATCTGGGTAAAAGAAATTTCGAAAATATAGGTATTGCGGGTTCAGAAAAAGAAACCATTAACTTTTTGTGCGCAAACACTTCTTCCATCCTGATTATTAGTTCGAGCCTGCTCGATAGTACTATTTTTCAGACTATGGATGCCTTAAAAAAAATAAGATCAGACTTTAAAGTGATCTTATTAAGTAATGATGTAGAAATACTAAGGTATTACAGTGAAGGTAAGAATAACCTGGTAAAGGGATTGCTGTCTAACCACGAGAGTATGAGCGACTTGTATTACTGCATTATGGAGGTTGCTTACGGACTGGATTATCAATCGAACCATGTAAAAAGATTACTCCAGACCAAAAATTCGTTGGTTAAAGAAAACTTACTTTTTATCTCTTATTTCAACAAAATAAAAGAACTGACCAAAAGGGAGATGGAGATCTTTATTGCACTATCTACCTCATTATCGACCAAAAACATTGCCGAAAAACTCTACATCAGTCCGGCAACCGTAAATAACCATAAAGCCAGCATTACCTGCAAACTAAGCTTAAGAGGTAAAAACCAATTGTTATCGCTTGCGCTATGGTATCGTACAACTATAATTAAATCGGCATGATCGAACCATCGGACATACTGAAGTTTCTGCTACACCAGATTGATGGGAAGGGCAAACCGTATGAAAATACTGTTCGCTATAGTGTGGTGCGATTTTTATTGGCTGTAATAGAGGGTAGTCCGGTGAAAGCTGAAGATAAGGCGCTTTTAAGGGGGACAGAACCTTTTGATAAAAACATATTTATAGAACCTTTTTTAGGTGCGGTAAATGTACTCTTTATTATAGAACCAGAAATTGAGAAACGCATTTTTGAAGACGAGTATTTATTACCCGAACTCAACACCTACATTGTAGAAAGTGCCAATACAGCTATAAGCAGTAATATTTTTGATTTTGCCAATGGAGCATCGGGAATGCTGTTCTACCTAAAATCGGTAAACAGCAGCGAAATACTATGCCTTAAAAGCAGGTTTGTTAGTGGGGTAAGAAATTATGTTGATAAAAGGGCGTATACACTTACCGAAAACCCGCAATATCTGTTGTCAAAATTAACCGATACCCTGATCGGAATATATTTAAATAAGCCGAACGAGATCGAAGAAACAGAACTTACAGATACCATCGATACCTGCTTTAATGCCATGTTTTCATATTGGCAAGAAGTAAACCATGAGGATAAAAAGTACCTCTTTTTGGGCAAAAACCTCAAATATCCAACTTTAAAGGGATTACTTACCTGGCGTGATGGCGATATCCAGAAAGCAATAGTTACCATCGTTTACTCGGTTTTAAAAAACAATAAGCCTTTATATAAAACCGGGCTGTTGCTGGGGCTCCATACCTTGATATTACCTGATTTATTTGACGATAATATTGATGGCGTTGGTTTTTATTCGGGAGCATTGGGTCCGTATTATGGCTATAAGCTGTTGTATGATTTTACTGACGACATTAATTTTTTAGAGGCTTCAGACCTTTGGATGTCGAGGTTAGAAGCCAATCTCACCAAAATTATTTACGCCCAAAAAGAATTAAGCTTTCAGGAAATCATGATGATTGCCACCTGTTACGCATTCGTTAACCAAAAAAGCCAATACAATGACTACACCAGAAAAATCTTTTGATTATATAAATCCCAGTTCTTACGAAATCGTTGAAAGGCTAATTTTTAACGGTGTTAAAACCCTGAACAATTCGCTTTTTTCTGGTCAGTTGGGTTATATCCTTTATTTATTTGAAAGTAGCAGGCTTACTGGTGAAGATGCCCGAGAAGAAGCCGAAGGTTTACTCTACGAGCTATTTGAGAAAATAAATGCCACCACTCCCGCTTTTGGCGATTACTCCCTTGCCAATGGCTATACTGGCTTTTGTTTGTTGGTTAACTATCTCGAAAAACAGGGCTTCATCGAAATAGATGTGGAGGATGAGTTGTATCAGCTTGACCTGGCCATCGCAAATAAATCAATTGCCGATATCAAACTCAACAATACCGATTTCCTCTATGGCGCTACCGGGTACCTGCACTACTTTGCCGAAAGAAATTTAAGTCCCTTTATAAAGCAAAATATAGAAAGCTTATTAAAAAGAATTTTTGAAAACGAAATCATTGACGAAGAGGGGCTTAGGTTTAGAAATGCCTTCTACCATAAAGAGCCCGACGAAAATAACCACATTAATTTTGGATTAGCCCATGGAAACCTGGCGTTAGGAATGGTTTTTTTGAATTTGGCAGATAAAGATCCAACGCTGCATTGGCTGAGAAAAAAAGCTGAGTTGCTTGCCGATTATATGATCAAACACCTTGAACTCCGGGCTGGCGATGATGCAGTAATCAGGTCTTTATTTCCATCAATTATACGAACCGATGGAATAAAGTGTTTTAACAAGATTCCGGTGGCCTGGTGTTACGGCGATCTGGCGATTTGTATCTTTTTATATAGGGTGGGGCAGTTTTCAGAAAATGACCAATACCGTAAAGTTGCCGATCAGATTGGCTATTTATCAATGAAAGAAACTTTTAAGCAGCTGGATTTTGTTAACGATCCTTTTTTCTGCCACGGAAGTGCCGGTATTGCTCAATTGTATAAATCGCTGTATCAATTATCGAACGATGAAAATTACCTTAACCATTATGAGTTCTGGATCGACAGGACAAATAAGATCATCGCTACAAAATACAGGTCGAAAGATATTAACGATGCTATCGAAAAACCAGAACATGCATCGCTTCTGGAAGGATTGATTGGTACCGCTTTAGTACTTAACAGTTATAAAAGCAATATCGATCCCTGGAAATCTATTTTTTTACTTTAAAATCTACCAAATGAAAAAGTTAATCTTATTACTCGCACTAATTGTTGCCATAACCACCGCCGTAAGTGCACAAACGGATATCCAGATCAAAGGAAAGGTTTTGGATGCCAAAAATGAACCGGTAATTTTCGCTACCATATCATTAATCGATAGTTTGGGTAAAGCGGTCAATTTTGCAATATCCGATGAACAGGGGAACTATCTCTTTAATTTAAAACAGGGTAAGGGAGCGTATAAATTATCGGGCTCATCTATGGGCTATGCCAGCACAGCGGTTTCGTTTCATATTTCTACTAATCCTGAAGTAATTACGGCACCTGATATTATACTCCTGGCTGACACCAAAATGTTATCTGAAGTAAACATTAAAGGGAAAAAGGCATTAATAGAGCAAAAAATCGATAAACTGATTTTTAATGTTTCGCAAAGCCCCATGACGGCCGGAAGCTCGGCTTTGGATTTGCTAAAAAGGGCTCCCGGGGTTTTTGTTGATCAATCAGATGCGATAAAACTCCGTGGTAAAAGTGTTTTGGTTTTGGTAGACAATAAGCAAATCTATTTATCGGGCGATCAGGTTGCACAATATTTAAAAAGCCTGCAGGGCGATAATATCGACAAAATAGAAATCATCAGTAATCCATCGGCCAAATATGATGCGCAGGGTGTTGGTGGAATAATCAATGTAATTTCAAAAAAAGACAAGAAAATAGGTGTTAACGGTAGTGTTACAGCTGGCGGGGGATACGGTAGGAATGGAAAATACAATAGTAGTGGTTTACTCAACTACAGACAAAAAATGTTTGCTGTTTCGGGCAATATTGGCTATAACCATGATAAGAGCCCTACATCCGGAGAACTAAACAGAACATTATCGGGGACCGATTTTTCGCAAAATAGCTCCAGCATCAAAACCATTAATTCAGGCCTTGCCAAACTATCGATAGATTTTTTCCCAAATGAAAAAAATACACTTGGCTTTGGTTTTATTGGCAACAAGGCAAATAATAACCTTGCAAATAACAGTTTAACTTCATTGAGAGAAAGCGGAGCCATTAATCAACTTAATCTTTATAGCGCCAACCTGACCGATTGGAACAGCCTTACCTATAGTTTCAATTACAAACTGGCACTAAAAAAGGATGAAAACTTATCTTTTGATGCTGACCTTTCTAATTACGAAAATGATGGAGATATCAACTATACTTCCAATAATGCTAACAATCAGCCTTCACAGCCAAATACCCTTAACATCAATAAAACCATGATTAAGATTGCTTCGGCAAAGCTTGATTATGAACGTGTGCTTCTAAAAAAACTAAATCTGGAAACAGGTGCAAAGGTAAGTCGTGTAACCACTGATAACATGACCCGTTTTAACCAGCAGATTGATGGCAATTGGGAAAATGATGTAAAAAGAAGCAATGTTTTTAACTACGATGAAACCATCGTGTCGGGTTATCTAAACCTGAATACCAAATTAGGTAAAAAACTATCCTTACAATTGGGTTTAAGGGGCGAACAGACACGATCAGACGGTGATTCGAAAACACTTGATTCGGTTTTCAGGCTTAACTACTTCAAGCTGTTTCCAAGTGCCTACATTACTTACGATTTTAACCAGAACAATCAACTCGGTATTTCTTACAGCAGGCGGATTGGCAGACCAGGTTATAAAGATCTAAACCCATTTACTTATTACACCGATCAATACACGGCAAGTCAGGGTAACCCCTTTTTAAGGCCAAGCTTTACAAATTCATTCGAACTGAATTATACCTTACTTCAACAGTTTAATATATCGGCAGGTTTTCAGCATACAAAAGATGAATTTGAAAAAATTGCCGTACAGGAACCCGATACTAAACTGGTAAAAGAGATCTATCAAAACTTTGATAAGTTTTATGGCTACTATATCGGGGCGAACATTCCGGTAAAGGTGCTTAAGATATGGGAGATTAGTAACTATGCCAACTTCTACTACACCGATTATACCATGGGCCAGATCAGATCAAAAGGCTCGGCGCTGCAGCTTAACAGTACTTCATCTTTCACGCTGCCAAAAAGTATAACGGCCGAACTGGACATGATTTATTTTTACAACAATGCCTATGGTATTTACCGTGTAAAACCCAACCTATATTTTAACCTGGGTATAGCCAAAAGCCTCTCCGACAAAAGATCTACGTTTAAGCTGAGCATATTCGATTTATTCAATACGAACAGGTCTTCTATAACGGCCAACCTGGGCACACTGAACCTGGTTTCGAACTATAGGTGGGAAGGAACAAGGGCGAACTTAAGCTATAGCTACAAATTTGGCAAAAGCACAGTTAAGGGAGCCGCTACCAAAAGAAAGTCTTCGGGCGAGGAACAGGGCCGTATTAAAAACTGATAGTATAGCAGCAAATTATTATTCACCTTTTAACTGTAGATATGAAAATCGGAATTCTAGAGTTTGGCGCTATTGAAGGACATTCAGGGGCCGAAATATTGGAAAATGTTTTGGAATATGCTCAAATTGCTGATGCAGCTGGTTTTAGCCGTTTCTGGCTAACAGAACATCATCCTTTAAGCCTGGCCTGGAATAGCCCGGAAATGTTGATCCCAACATTAGCCTGTTATACCGATCGCATTAAGATTGGCATCGCGGGTACATTATCTGCTGTTCATTCTCCATATCGCGTAGCTTGCGATTTTAAGCTTTTAGGTACACTTTTTCCAGGCAGAATAGATTTGGGCTTTGCCAATGGCAAACCTAGCTTAATAGCTGCGGGATATTTATTAAACCGCTCTGGTGTAACCGATGAAATTTATAAGACCTTTAATGATAATGTTAGGTTAACATGCGATTTTTTGAAGGGGAAAACACAATCTATAGCGCCCATACATGGAGATTTACCCGAGATGTGGCTTTTAGGAGCATCGTATAATCAATTACCGTTTGCACGCGAAATGGGAATGGGATTTTCAAGATCTTTATTCCACACAAGCGATCCGGCAGGCAAAAATGCAGATCTGCTATTTAGCCACATGGAATTGTTTGAGGCTCAGCACAAGGTCCCGCCACCGCTTAACCTGGCATTTGCGGGGATCTGTGATACGGATAGCCAAAGGGCTGAAAAGCGCTTTTACGATACCTATAAAACAGCATACGATCCGCTGAGCAATTTCATTGTTGGGTCACCGGCTTATTTTTCTGATCGTTTGGAAGCCCTTTATGAGGAAACCAGCATCGAAGAATTTATTTTCAAAGACCTTGATACGGATAACAGCAAGCGGCTGGAAACACTATCAACATTAAGTAATTTAATTAGCGACCGTATTCCAACACTCAAAAGCCATGATTAACCCAAGTTTAAAAAAATTCCCGCATTTTACGCAGCTAGATCACATGGATTGTGGTCCAACCTGCCTGAGGATTGTGAGCAAATTTTATGGTAAATTTTTCAACCTTCAAAGTTTAAGGAACCTCAGCAAAACTACAAGGGCCGGCAGCACCATGCTGGGACTACTCCGTGCATCTGAAAAGCTGGGTTACAATAGTTTTGGTGCAAAAGTAAACCTGGAAATGCTTCAAAACGAAGTAGACCTGCCTTGCGTTTTACATTGGAACCAGAACCATTTTAATGTGCTTTATAAGATTACCAAGACAAAAGCTTATATATCAGATCCAGCCAGGGGATTATTGGTATACAGTATAAAAGATTTCTTAAAAGGCTGGGCTTCAAACGGAGATATTGGCTTTGTACTGATGCTCGAACCTACACCTGCGTTTTACGCTCAGGAAGACGAAGAAAACGGGATATATAAAGGAATAGGTTTCCTTTTACCTTTTTTGAAAAAATACAGGAGCTATGGTGTGCACCTGCTGGCCGGACTGGTAATCGGAGGCGCCTTACAGCTTGCCTTTCCTTACCTCACACAGTCTATAGTAGATAATGGGATCAAAAATAAAAATGTGAACATCATTTATATGATTTTGGCTGCTCAATTGTTTTTGTTTTTAGGCAAAATAAGTGTTGAAATTTTGCGCAGCTGGATCCTGGTGCATATAGGTGCACGTTTTAACATTTCCATGCTCTCTAATTTCTTTGTAAAGCTGATGAAATTGCCCTTATCATTTTTCGATGTGAAAATGACGGGGGACCTTCTACAAAGAATCAACGACCATAAAAGAATAGAACAAACGCTTACCTCTAACTCCATTAGTACCTTAATTTCATTTTTCAACCTTTTCCTCTTCAGTATCGTATTGGTAAATTATAACCTGTCGATTTTTTTAATCTTTATGTTTGGCAGTTCCTTAAATTTCATATGGATTTATTGTTTTATCAAAAAGCGGGGAGATCTTGATTATAAAAGGTTTAACCAGCTGAGCGCAAACCAGAGCAAAACCATAGAACTGATAAATGGCATACAGGAAATCAAATTAAATAATGCAGAAAGGGAAAAAAGATGGCAATGGGAAAAATTCCAGACGAAACTGTTCAGAACGAATATCCAGAGTTTAGCGCTTGATCAGGTCCAGAATATCGGTTCGCTTTTTATTAACGAGCTCAAAAATATCATCATTACGGTTATTGCAGCACAGCTTGTAATTAAAGGAGAGCTTACGCTGGGTATGCTTTTATCCATCAGTTATATTATTGGCCAGTTAAATTCCCCTATCACGCAACTCGTATCATTTGTGCAATCTTTTCAGGATGCTAAACTGAGTCTGGAACGGATTGCAGAAATCCATGGCAAGGAAGAAGAAAACAAGTATTATAATGTAGAAATACCTGATACCACGGATGGGGTTGAAATTAAACTGCAAAACCTTACTTTTTGCTATTCCGGAGCGCCGGATCAGATTATTTTAAACAATATTTCCCTTACCATTCCGCGCAATAAAGTAACGGCAATTGTAGGCTCAAGTGGCAGTGGTAAAACCACCCTGATGAAACTTCTGCTAAATTTTTATAAACCAACAGTAGGCGAAATATTGGTGAACGAAAAAAGATTAGCATCTATTTCTGATGAATTTTGGAGACATATCTGTGGTTCAGTACTGCAGGAGGGTTTTATATTTTCGGATACCATTGAAAAAAATATTGCCGTTGGGGTTGAATATGTAGAGCACGATAAGCTGCGGAATGCCCTACGGGTGGCCAACATTGAAGGTTTGGTAAATTCTTTACCGCTCGGTTTATCAACAAAAATCGGTCAGGAAGGTGTTGGCTTAAGTACTGGTCAAAAACAAAGGTTATTGATTGCTCGTGCAATCTATAAGGCCCCTCAGGTGCTGTTTTTTGATGAGGCTACAAGTGCACTCGATAGTAAAAATGAAAAAGAGATCGTTTCAAATTTAGACCGTTTCTTTAACGAAAAAACAGTTGTTGTAATTGCCCACAGGCTTAGTACCATAAAATCGGCAGATCAGATTGTTTTACTAAATGAAGGCCGTGTAGAAGAAATTGGTACCCATGAGGAACTGATCCGGAAAAATGGGTTCTACTTTGACCTGGTCAAAAATCAGTTATCAATGGATGAAATTAATCAAAATCTAATTCAATTTAAAACAGCTTAACCCATGCCAGTTAACCAAGCGACAACAGAACATGCTGCAAATGATTACTCAGAAGAAGTTGATCATATTTTAAGTAGTTTGCCAAAATGGCTCAAAAAATGGAATATCTATATTATCGTTATCGTGATATTAGGTAGCCTGCTGATCTATCAATTATTTGAAAAGAAACTTCAGTTCAAGCCAATTTATACCACCCTCAATATATCTCCTGCACCCCAGTATATAGAGGTAAAAAACCTCTCAAAGATTAGCCAGGTTTATGCCGTAACAAACAAAAGGGTTGTAAAGGGAGATACCATAGCTAAATTGTCAGAAATTGGTGCCCCTTCAAAATACCAATTTTTAATTGCCCCGATAAGCGGAGTATTAAATATTAAAGGTGATTTAAAGGTTGGGAGTATTCTTAGGAAAAATCAGGCAATGATAGAAATTTCAGCAGATGAAGAGAAAACCATTTACGGAGAATTGAGGATAAATAAGACTCAGGCAGATAAATTTAAACCCGGAAACCAGATAAATATTGAATTGGATCAGCAAGGAAAGGAGCAATTCTTACAAGCCAGTATCCAGCAGGTTGATGATACTACCGATTCTGTAATTATTTACTATCAGGTTGCTAATCCCGGCAAATACAATATTAATCCCAGGCTTAAACAGGTAAGGGGGAAATTAGTACAGGAGAAAACAAAATTCTCTTTTAGTTCGCTGCTGTAGTAAATTAAGCTTCAAATGGATTTGATAGAGATAACCGCCGGTATAGTAGAGAAATCTTTAAAATATGAATAAAGAGTTTTGTAGCGCTTGGGTTGAAAATGATGATAAAACAAAAAAGGGCCTCTAATTTTCATTAAAGACCCTTCAAATTATAAACCTGAACCTAATTTTTTTTAGCTGCTTCTTTATTTGCTTTGTAACGCATATCAGCTGTACCGTCTTTTTTAGTTGGACCGGCAACTTTAGTTACTGCTTTTGCTTTGTTTTCTTTGAAACGCATATCCGGAGTGCCATCTGCTTTTACTTTAGCAGCCGTAGTAGTTGTTTTAGTTTCTACTTTTTTAGCCTCTTGTTTTACACCTGCTTTTACTGGTGCAGTTGTAGTTTTTACTTCTTTTTTAGCAACTGTTTTAGCTTTAGCGGGAGCTGTTGTTGCTGGTGTTTGAGCAAATGCTGTGGTTAAACCAAATGCTGCGATTGCGATTAAACTCAATAACTTTTTCATAATTTTCGATTTTTGTTTTACTCGTTTTTTGTTGATATAAAATTCATTAATTGGTATGAAGTTTTAATGAAGATAACGAATATTTTTATTTTTTTTAAAAATCTAACTTATCGTAAAATTAATATTGATGTTGTAAGGTACAGAGATGGATTTTCCGAACAAGGTAGCCGGAATCCAATCTGGCGATTCCTGCAAAACCTTGATAGCTTCTTCAGCTAAACTGGTGTGTGGTGCAGAAATAACTTTTATATCTTCAATTTTGCCATTGCTGCTCACCAGGAATGATAAATAAACCTTTCCCTGGGCTCTGGTGTTCCGAGCATCTGCCGGATACCTGATACTTTTGCCGAGGTACATATAAAACTTCTTCATGCCCCCCGGAAATGATGGTTCGGTTGTAACATCGGCTTTGGCAATTGGTTCCCCATCCATATCCAGATAGGAACTATCCGTTACTTTATTTTTGGCATCATATAATTCTTTAAGCGCAAGCTTACCATTTTCATAATTAATCTTCCACTCGCCTGTTTTTTTGTCATCGGTATAGTTTCCACTTGTTTTTGGGGTACCATTTTTCCAATAAGTATTGTAAGCGCCGTTTAATAAATCCTGATCATATACTTTTGTTTCCTTTAACTTACCATCAGCATCAAAGCTTGTCCACAAGCCTGTTTTTTTGTTATCGCGGTATAATCCTTTTAACGAAATGTTTCCGTTTTCATATTCAGAATATTCGCCATTTAATTTTTTTAGTTTTCGATCTCCAAACGATTCGGTTCTGATTAAAACTTGTTTAGCATTAAAAGTATTTTTCAGCCAAGTGCTATCCTTCTTATAAACTTTATACATTTCAGCCGCTTTGGTTGCCGCTTTGTAGTAATTATCGCCAAAATTATAGGTAATCAGCGTATCACTTTTTTGCGCCATGCATCCAATGGATATAAAGCAGCATAAAATGAATGTAGTAAGCGTTTTCATATTTAGTGTGCAGCCAGCCAGTTATCGCCCTCTCCAATTTCTACTACAATTGGCACCGTTAACTTAATGGCATTGGCCATTTTATCCTGAATGATGGCTTTCATCACTTCTTTTTCCGAGCGCACCACATCAAACACCAACTCATCATGCACCTGCATGGTCATGGTTGATTGTAAGTTTTGTGCTTTCATTTCTTTATGGATATTGATCATGGCAATTTTGATCATATCAGCAGCAGAGCCCTGAATAGGCGCGTTAATCGCATTTCGTTCGGCAAAACCACGCACAGTTTGGTTGGCTGAGTTAATGTCTCTTAAATAGCGTCTTCTACCCATTATGGTTTCCACAAACCCATTCTCCCGTGCAAAGTTCATGGTATCGCTCATGTAACGTTTAATGCCCGGATATTGCGCAAAATATTGTTCGATAATTTCTGCCGCCTCTTTACGCGGGATACCTAAGTTCTGAGATAAGCCAAAAGCAGATTGACCATAAATAATCCCGAAGTTTACCGCTTTTGCATTTCTACGCTGGGTTCCATCTACTTCTTCTATACTTACGCCATATACTTTGGCAGCAGTTGCGGTATGGATATCGATCCCTTTGCTAAAAGCATCGAGCATATTTTCTTCTTTACTAATTTCGGCTATAATGCGTAACTCTATCTGCGAATAATCGGCCGATAGCAGAATGTGGTTTTTATCCCTTGCAATAAAGGCTTTACGTACCTCTCTACCGCGTTCGGTACGGATTGGAATGTTCTGTAAATTCGGATTGTTGGAACTTAACCTGCCGGTAGCGGCTACGGCCTGGTTGTAAGAAGTGTGTACCCTGCCAGTTTTCGGATTAACCATTAACGGTAAAGCATCAACATAAGTTGATTTAAGCTTCTGTAACTGGCGGAAATCCAAAATATCCTGTACAATATCACTTTTGCTGGCTAAAGCTGTTAAAACATCTTCTCCGGTTTGATACTGGCCTGTTTTAGTCTTTTTAGCTTTTGGGTCAAGCTGAAGTTTATCAAACAGCACCTCTCCCAACTGTTTTGGTGAGGCCAGGTTAAATTTAATCCCCGCTTTATCATAAACATTCTGTTCGAATTTGATGATTTCAATTTCGAGCTCTTTAGAATAAGCCTGTAAAGTTTCAATATCAATGCGTACACCTTCCTTTTCGATATCGGCCAATACATAAACCAAAGGATTTTCAATTTCTTCGGCAAGTTTGGCGGCATTGAGTTCTTTTAATTTTGGTTCGAAAATGTGCGCCAACTGTAAGGTAACATCGGCGTCTTCAGCGGCATAATCTACTACATCTATCACCGGAACATCACGCATGGTACCCTGATTTTTGCCTTTTGCACCGATTAGTTTGGTAATCGAGATTGGAGAATAAGCCAGGTAATTTTCTGATAACACATCCATCCCATGGCGGGTATCAGGATCAATTAAGTAATGGGCCAGCATGGTATCGAAAAGTTTTCCTTTTACTTCAAGACCATACCATTTCAGCACTAAAATATCGTATTTGGTATTCTGACCGATTTTCTCAATAGCCTCATTTTCCAATACCACCCTGAATTCATCAACAATCAGCTGGGCTTCTTCCCTTTCTGCCGGAACCGGGATATAATAACCCGTACCTGGTTTTATAGAGAATGATAAGCCAACTAAATCGGCCATGTTGGCATCAGTGCCGGTGGTTTCGGTATCAAACGAGATCCGTTTTTCGGCAAGCAATAATTTAATTAAATCTGCACGCTGCTCAGCAGTATCAACCAATTGGTAATCGTGTTCTGTATTTTCGATGGTTTTAGCCGGAAGTTTTTCTGCCGGTTCTTCCTCAAGTGTATTGGTATATTGTATGGCTTCGCCCGATTGATTGCCAAATAAATCAGTTTGGGTACCTTCCTGAAAACGTGCCGTGGTAACCGAAAATTCATCTCCAAATACCCTTCGGCCTAAAGTCCTGAATTCTAATTCGGTAAATAATGGCTCTAATAAATCACGGCTTGGATCACAAAGTTCTAAACTGGCTTCATCCAGTTCAACGGGAACATCTAATAAAATGGTAGCCAGTTTTTTGGAGATCAGTCCTTGTTCTGCAAAGTTTTCTACGTTTTCGCGCTGTTTGCCTTTTAATTCGTGTGAGTTGGCAATAATGTTCTCCATTGAGCCATATTGTTTGATCAAAGCTTTTGCCGTTTTCTCTCCAATACCAGGGATACCCGGAATATTATCTACTGCATCGCCCCACAAGCCTAAAATATCGATTACCTGTAATACATTTTCGATCTCCCATTTGGCCAATATTTCCTTTACGCCCAATATTTCCATATCGTTACCCATACGGGCAGGTTTGTAGATAAAAATATTTTCTGAAACCAGTTGTGCAAAATCTTTATCCGGCGTCATGCAGTAAACCTGATAACCCTTTAATTCTGCTTTTTTGGCCAGTGTACCGATAATATCATCAGCCTCATAGCCATCAGAAGTGATTACAGGAATATTAAAACCAGTAATTAATTTAATCACATAAGGCATTGCAGCAGCCAGGTCTTCGGGCATGGCCTGGCGGTGCGCTTTATAGGCCTCGAAAGAAGTATGCCTTTCGGTTGGTGCTTCGGTATCAAAAACCACTGCAATATGTGTTGGTTTTTCTTTCTTCAAAACATCTAATAAAGTATTGGTAAAGCCCATTACCGCCGATGTATTGATACCTGTTGACGTAAAACGTGGGTTTTTACTTAATGCAAAATGGGCCCTGTACATTAGCGCCATACCGTCTAAGAGAAAGAGTTTTTTATTCATGTGATTACACCGATTTAATGATTGCCGGCAAATAGATTTACCGGATGATAAAAGTAACCAAAGTTAATCATATCGGTAAAATGCTTTATCAACAAAAAAAATTAAAATTAAATTATTGAATTCTTTAACTTTCATCATCATTAAATAAAACGCGCTATGAAAATATTTTATACCTTAATTTTTTGCCTGATCGCAGGCTTGGTTAAAGCCCAGCTCCCATCTGATACTTTGGTTACCTATATTACTTTTGAAAATCTGAAAGGTAATGATGATGGGTATGGTGCATCTATCAACCGGCCAATAGGTACTGGTGCCTTTAAAAATTTAATAGATAGAAGTTATTTAAGCTTACGCATGGCCAAACTGGAAAATTCTTATCGCTGGCCGGATGGATCAAAGATTGATTTTACCAAAAGGAAAAGCGAGCATTCGAGCACAGGAATTGTAGACCGTTATACTTTGATAAATCCCAATTCAAAAGATACTATATTTCTTTTTGTTGATCCATATAAACTTGATTCTGCTTTCTTTGTGCCAAAGGGGCTGATTTCGCTTAATAAGGAGGTTTTAGCAAAAGAAATTTCACCACAATTAAAAGCTATTGAGGACATTAATGCAGCGAAAGATGCCTTTGGTAATCAACAGGATAGCATCAATAAGGTTGCCAACTACATCGCTTCGCATGCTGGTCTTGTTAATTTTGTTGATCGGGAAAATTTAGCCAAAGTGATGACAGATACGCAGGCGTCTGCAGAAATAAAAGAATATCTGTTTAAGATCTACATCATCAATAAATTTTATGCATTGGGTAAAAACATCAGCAATACGAAAGCTTATGCCTTAGGTAAAATGAAAGAGTCGTTCAACAATTTTCAAAAAGAACATCCAGGTATAGAAACAGGAAATATCAAAATTAACCTGAATTAGTACGAATTGAAATTTAGTTCCGTTATTTGTGAAAAGCCAATTGATTATATGAAATTTCTGTTTTCTATCTTTCTTTTCTTCTTCACCTTAAACCAGCTTTCTGCTCAGGATTTTATTGTTAAAAACAATGATGATGTCATCCGCGGGACGATTAAGGGTACCGACTACTTTTCGGTGTTTATCAGTGCCAATGATGAAGCTGATGTAATTTTGCCTGCAAAGGATGTTAAAAATTTTTTCTGGAACGGCAACAGCTTTGTAAGCAAGGGTTTTGCAAACGGACGTAATTTCGAATACCGTTTTGTGAAGGTGATTGAAATGGGAGCAGTTAATCTGTACTCTTTCGGTGGAGGAACTTTGGTGCCTGAGGTAAAAGAGAAAAAAGTAAGGTTCAGGCCTTCAGTAGGTATTGGAACCGGAACCGGTGGTTACGGTGGCATGGGTATGGGCGGAGGAATCAGTATTGGTGGCGGACGTAGTTCGGCACCTGAGAGACCTGCTGGAGCACCGGCCGTCCGTTATTTTATTGAGAAACCTGGTGCAGGCCCTTTACAGGAAATACCCATGAAAGCCATTACTGAAGATGCTAAAAAGACCGAAGTTAAAAATATTCTATTGCAAAAAATGGGCGATCAACCCGATTTGAAAGCTAAATTAGAAGCGGGAACAGATTTTAATAGCCGAGATGTAATTGAATGGGTAAAGGAATATAACGCGACAAAGAAATAAAGCCAGGATTAATAATAGATTTTAGGATTGTGAGATTGTTTTGCATAAAATTACCTTGCACAACAGTTTAACAAGTGATCGTTAACCATTCCGGTAGCCTGCATGTGCGCATAACAGATTGTGGTGCCAAAAAACTTGAAACCACGCTTTTTCATGTCTTTGCTGATTTTGTCGGAAAGTTCTGTGCGTGGCGGAACATCACTCATTTTTTCGATATGATTTAAAATGGGTTTGCCATCAGGTACAAAACTCCATAAGTATTTGGAGAAACTCCCAAATTCCTTCTGCACTTCGATGAACAGTTTGGCGTTGGTAATGGCGCCATTCACCTTTAAGCGATTGCGGATAATGCCCTCATCGTTCATTAACCTCTCCACATCTTTTTCGGTAAAGGCAGCCACTTTTTTAACATCGAAACCGGCAAAAGCCTTACGGTAATTTTCGCGCCTGCGGAGAATGGTTATCCAGCTCAAACCAGCCTGTGCACCTTCCAGTATTAAAAACTCGAATAAAATTTTATCATCGTAAACCGGCTTCCCCCATTCTTCATCGTGATATTTGATGTAGAGCGGATCGGTGCCAGCCCAGGAGCAGCGTACTATTGAGTCCTTAGTCTTTAGTCCAGAGTCGTGAGTCATATTATGCGAATTTTGCAGGATGGCTAATCATGAAATTTAATAATTTGCTTATTTCTTCACATTGAGCATCCAAATAATTGAATTTTTCTTCAGAGATATAACTACAGGCAAGCGCTACATCTAACCAAACTTGCGTTTCACCATTTTCCATATCTGCATCTGATAGTTTACTTATAAAATGATTAGGGTATCTTCTCTTTTTGTATGCTTCACCAATGCAACTGCAAACAGATCTTGAAGATCTACGCATCTGATCTACCAAGCTATATTGCTCTGATTTAGGAAAATCTTTCGTTAAATTAAAGATGTCCATCAAAAGAGCAAATCCTTTTTTATAAGCCATTAATTCTCTAAACTTTCCCATAATTTTTTTAAACTAATATAATAATTTGGGAAGAGAAAGAGACTACAGACTCAGGACTTAAGACTCAGGACTAGAACTCAACTCGTCCCAATACTCAACAGCCCTTCTATAATGCGGGATTACAATACTGCCGCCTACAAGATTGGCGATCATAAAGATTTCATTCATTTCGTCGCTGTTTACACCTGCGTCGAAGCATTTGCCCAAATGATATTTAATGCAATCATCGCAGCGCAAAACCATTGAGGCTACCAGGCCCAGCATTTCTTTTGTTTTAACATCCAGGGCGCCATCAGCATAGGAGGTGGTATCTAAAGCGAAAAAACGTTTGATGTTTGTATTCGCCGTTTCCATAATCCTATCGTTCATTTTTTCACGATAACCATTAAATTCTTCTACTAACTTTCCCATGTATATAAATTATTGAATAAATGATTTTTTGAATGAGCGCATGACGTTAAAATTAATTTATCAATCGAGGTTGATTTCTTCCAGCGGATTCCAGAATACTTTTTTAAAATTAACCACCTTATCGTTTTTAACCTCAACCCCTTCCTGTCTTAACAGTTCTTCCATTAATTCAGGTGGTTTAAAATGAAATTTTCCGGTAAGGAGGCCGCTGCTGTTTACTACGCGGTGAGCAGGTACCTTGGGGTAAGCTGAGCCGGCATAAAGCATGGCGTGGCCAACCATTCGCGATGATTTAGCAGCACCTAAACTTTTGGCAATTGCTCCATATGAAGTTACCCTTCCTTTCGGAATTAGGCGGGCAATCTCATAAACCTGTTCGTAAAAATTGGTATCCATTATTCAAAAGAAAACTGAATATAGTTAATATTTTTATCGTGTAATAGGTATTTCTTCTCGTAATAGGTTTTGATCGATAATACCTCGTCTACCAGATCAGAGGTATATAAATGATCGGTGTTTTTATGTACTGGAAGACTTAATTCTGCTACTTTTTCGCAGGTATAGGCATATAACTGATCGTTATCCGTTTTTAAGTTAACTTTTCCTCCAGGTTTTAAAACCAGTTTATACCTGTTCAAAAATGCAGGGAACGTTAAACGTTTTTTCTCACGGCTATCCTGTGGCTGCGGATCCGGGAAGGTAATCCAGATTTCATCAATTTCTCCTTCATTAAAATAATCAAGGATATTTTCAATCTGTATTCTTAAAAAAGCAACATTATCAATCCCATCTTCAATAGCGGTTTTAGCACCACGCCAGATGCGGTTACCTTTATAATCAATACCTATAAAATTCTTGTCAGGAAACAACCTGGCCAGATTTACCGAATACTCACCTTTTCCACATGCCAGTTCGAGCACAATTGGATTTTCGTTTTTAAAATGTGCTGAAGCCCAATTCCCTTTTAAGGCCTTTCCTGCGTCTAATTGATATACGTTTGCAAATGTTTCGATTTCTGCAAAACGCCTAAGTTTATCTTTACCCAAAAGTTTTTTTTCTGCAAAAATACAATTAAATCAATAACCCATGTTTCTTTTGCCATAAAGATTAATGTCAATCTTGTTTAGGAATCGTATTTTTGTAACCTATAAAAATTACTGTGGAAAAAGAAGCTAAGATATACATTGCAGGCCATCGCGGTATGGTGGGTTCGGCCATTTACCGTAAACTGCAAAAAGAAGGCTACGAAAATATCATTACCAAAACTTCTGATGAACTGGATCTGCGCAACCAGCAGGCCGTTACCGATTTCTTTGCTGAAGAAAAACCTGATTATGTGTTTCTTGCGGCAGCAAAAGTTGGCGGTATTGTGGCGAACAATACTTACAGGGCTGATTTTCTGTACGAAAATTTGGCCATCCAGAACAATGTAATCCACAATGCATACTTAAATAACGTTAAGAAACTGATGTTTTTAGGATCAAGCTGTATTTACCCAAAAATGGCCCCACAGCCTTTAAAAGAAGATTACCTTTTAACCGGAACTTTAGAGCATACCAACGAGCCATATGCCATTGCAAAAATTGCAGGGATTAAAATGTGCGATGCCTACCACGATCAGTATGGTTGTAATTTTATCTCGGTAATGCCGACCAATTTATATGGTTTTAATGATAATTACCATCCTCAAAACTCACATGTTTTGCCAGCTTTGATCCGTAAGGTGCATGAGGCAAAAGCGAACAACGAAAAAGAGGTGGTAGTTTGGGGATCGGGTTCGCCAATGCGCGAATTTTTATTTGCAGATGACCTGGCAGATGCCTGTTATTTCCTGATGCAAAATTATAACGAACCGAATCTGATCAACATTGGTACAGGTCACGATTTAACGATTAAAGACCTCGCTTTATTAATTAAAGAGGTATTGGGTTTTGAAGGCGAATTGGTATTCGATGCCAGCAAACCCGATGGAACACCACGTAAATTAATGGATGTAAGCAAACTTCACAATTTAGGCTGGAAACATAAAATTGAATTGCCTGAAGGCATTGCAATGGCTTATCAGGATTTTGAAAGCAGGTATTAGATAAATTTTACAATGGTGCGCAGTATAACATCCTGCGCACTTTTTATTTACACCTTACTTTTTAGCAGCAGGATCATAAATTGCTACTGCCACCCGGCTATCGGCACAGCCATAGTATAAGAACCATTTCTTTTTGAAATAAACCAGCCCTTCAATAAAAACCGTGCCTGACGGGTATTGGCCGCTTTTTTCGAAAGGTGCAGTAGGCACGAAAAAGGGTTGATCTAGCCGCGCTATTACTTTTGAGGGATTTTTCAGATCGAACAACACCTGCCCGGCTGAATAGGTATTGGCCACATAATTGGTATCTCTTTCGGCATCGCTCCTGTTTTTACCATTGTATAAAACTAAAATACCTTTATCGGTAACAATTGCTGGTGGACCGCATTCGGTCAGGTCGCTATCAAAATAATTTTTTCGGGGTTTCACAATTAAATCTAAATCACCTTCCGCATTTAAAGCAGGTTCCCAGTTAATAAGATCGGCCGAAGTAGCAATATTCATGAAATGTTCGCCCCAATACATCATATATTTGCCGTTTATCTTGGTAATTACCTGTTTACCATTTTCTACCTTGGTTACAATAGAACCAGATTTGCATTTGAGATCCTGAAATTTGCCATTATAGGCCTTACTAAATGCAGCACCGTGTTTAGTCCAGTGTTTCAAATCTTTGGAAGTGGCTACAGCCAACCGAAATATATTTCGGTTCCATTGGGTATACAGCATTACATACAATCCTTCTGCGGTTACCGCAATTCGCGGGTCTTCACAACCACCCGGCCATTCGAATGCTTTCTGATTGTCTTCATCAGGATAGAGCACTGGCTCCGGATTCCTTTTCATTTTAATGCCATCACTACTTTCGGCAATACCTATTCTCGAGGTACGCTTGCCAATACCAATACCTGAGCGGTCTTCTCCGCGATAAAGTACATATATTTTATTTTTATATTCTACAGCTGCCGGATTAAATACGTCGCCCGCTTCCCAGGCAATTTTTTGTTTGCTCATTGGGTCGAAAAAGAGACTTTCGGTTTTTGGTGAAATAATGGGATTAACATTTTCCGGTCGTTTAAATGGTCCTAGTGCCCATTCGGGTAACAGACCCTGGGCATTTGTTGCAAAGGCCAGCGGAAGAAAAACTATTAGAAGAAATAGGCGTAAAGCGATTTTGTTCATAAAGCTAATATACCCAATTAATTTGTTAAGCAAGTGATGCTTAGGTTATTGCTAATTAAATCAATGGTGCCTAAATATTTGGTTCAACTTTCTGTTTAAACGTCTCATATAAAGGAAGAATTTTATCATCTAATTATCAGAAAATCTACCTTTCATTTCTTGCCCTTACAGATCATTTTTTATTATAGTCAAAATTGATATATTTGATATTATAAATCAATTTTACCTATATGACTTTAGTTCAGTTAGAATATATTGTTGCTGTTGATACTTATAGAAGTTTTGTAACTGCTGCCGATAAATGTTTTGTAACCCAGCCTACGCTAAGCATGCAGGTGCAAAAACTGGAAGAATTAATCAGTGTTAAAATTTTCGATCGGAGTAAACAGCCTGTAAGTCCGACGGAGATTGGTGCACAGATTATTGCACAGGCCAGAATCATCTTACAAGAAAGCGGTAAAATAAAAGAACTGATCAGTAGCCAGCAGCAGGATGTTTTAGGCGAATTGCGAATTGGGGTTATTCCAACGGTTGCCCCTTATTTATTGCCAGAGGTAATTTCGGCCATGCTGGAGAAATATCCTGAACTGAAACTTTTAATCTGGGAGTATACCACCGAAGATATTATTCATCATTTAAAAACAGGTGTATTGGACTGCGGAATTTTGGCTACGCCTTTAACCGATCCGAATATTAGCGAAACGCCATTATATTACGAGAATTTTGTAAGCTACATCAGCAAAAACAGCAAACTGTATAAAAAGAAAGCGGTTGATGCTGAAGACCTGAACGATGAAAATATCTGGTTGTTAAACGAAGGCCATTGTATGCGGAACCAGGTTTTGAATATCTGCCGTTCTACAAAAAATAACCGCTTACAGGGTTTAGAATATAATACCGGTAGTGTAGAAACTTTGGTGAGAATGGTCGATTTAAACGGTGGAGCAACATTGCTGCCGGAGTTGGCCATTGCAGAATTAAACGCCAAACAGACCAGTAAAATACGTCACTTTAAATCTCCGGAACCCGTGCGGGAGATCAGTTTGGTTACACATAAAAACTTTATTAAAAAGAGGATGCTTAACGCTTTAAAAGAAGAGATTTTAGAAATCATCCCAAAAGCCATGAAGCAAAAAAAGAAAAAAGATATTGTTGGGATTTAATTTTCAACTTACGCTGCGATCGTCATTGCTGAGAAGGCTTTTTCAGCCGACGAAGCAATGACGACTTTTCGATAGGATTGATTTATTTCGCAACCTCGGAAGTTAACTCCCTGTCTTTATCTACATGCTCTGCCAGCTTATAACTTTGAGCTTCAGGATTTTTATCTTCTAAAAAGATCAGTATAATCAGCGAAATAATGGGAATTAAAAAAGAAATGAAAAACCAGAACCAAAAATTTCGTCCGGTTCTTTTTGCTAAAAAACCAGCAAGGAGCTGCGGCGATAATAGCAGTCCGAGTACGATAGATCCGAGGATTATTTCTGGCATCTTATAAAGGCATACTGCTGTTGATTTAAACCTTATTGTTTTTGCTTTTCGAGCGGTGGGGCAGAAAGCAGGCCTTTAATATCGCTTTCAACTTCTTCTTCCTCGCCTTTTTTCTTTTTCTTGTTTTTGGCTTTTAAGCCTTTGCCGCTTAAACGTTCTTCAATAACTTTATCGTATTCCGTTTGCTGCTCTGGTCTTAAAACATTGCGGATGTTTTTTGTGGTTTCGTTCTGCAGTTTGTAAAATTTATCTACATCCTCCTCGCGCGAGTTTCCGGCTTGTTGTCTTTTAATTAAATCGGCCTGTTCTTTTGCCTGGTTAAAAGTGAAACTATAGATTACGCTTTTTTGCGTAGCATTCAGTTTTAATCTTTTATCCAGATCATCTACATTTTTTTGTGCAATTTCTGTAGGTGTAGGCATTTTGTTCTGCTGTGCACTTACCAATCCATTTACACCAACAACAATTAAAAATAAAATTACAAGCCTTTTCATTTCGAATATTTTAATATGTGCGAAGTTACTTAATTATCTTAAAACAAGAAAGTCCCGATTTTTAACCGGGACTTTCTTAAATTTTATTGGAATTAGCTTACAAAGCTTTTTTGTAAAGTTCTGCAACTGCATCCCAGTTCACTACATTCCAGATTGCTGCTAAGTAATCCGGACGTTTGTTCTGATATTTTAAGTAATATGCGTGTTCCCAAACATCGATACCTAAAATTGGAGTTCCTTTTACCTCAGCAATATCCATTAAAGGGTTATCCTGGTTTGGAGTAGAAGAAACCTGAAGTTTTTTATCAGCACCAACTGATAACCAGGCCCAACCCGAACCGAAACGCGTAGCGCCAGCTTCCTGTAATTTAGTTTTAAGCTCAGCAAACGATCCGAAAGTTTCGTTAATTGCTTTAGCTAAATCGCCTGTTGGCTCACCACCTTTATTTGGACCTAAAATGTTCCAGAATAAAGAGTGGTTATAGTGACCACCACCATTGTTTCTAACAGCAGCAGGGAATTTTGAAATGTTTTTAACAATTTCTTCGATGCTTGAAGTCGCCTCTGGTTTACCTTCCAACGCTTTGTTTAAGTTGGTAACGTAAGCCTGATGGTGTTTATCATGGTGGATTTCCATGGTAGTTTTATCAATATGCGGTTCTAATGCATCGGTTGCGTAATGTAACGCAGGTAATTCAAAAGCCATAATGTTTATGTTTTAAGATTTAAAAAATGTTTCTTGTAGCAAATATAACATTAGAACGTTAAGATTTGTTCATGTTATTATCATCAAATCGTTTTCCGGGGTAACGTTATGTTGTTAAAGGTTTTAATGTTGGAAGGTTAAGGAGGAAATCGTTTTTCTTTGGTTCATGGTTGATGGTTTTTTTGAATCATAGACGAAGTTTTGGCTATAAGGCTATCAACCATAATACCATGAGCCATCAACGAATAAGCCTAAGCATCTATCGTTTCCTCGCAAAAAATCCCTTCATCAGCGCACCGCATTCTTCTGCCATTACGCCGCCCTTTAATACCGTTTTAGGATGGAGCAGAGTTGCATTTTTCGAAATAAAGCCTCTTTTTTCCTCACGGGCACCGTAAACAATGCGGCCAATTTGCGTCCAATAGCTGGCGCCGGCACACATCACGCAGGGTTCGATGGTTACATATAAAGTGCAATCCCTTAGATATTTGCCGCCAATGGTTTGGGCTGCCGAGGTAAAAGCCTGCATTTCGGCATGGGCAGTTACATCGTTAAATCGTTCGGTGAGGTTATAACCCCTGCCAATAATCCGGTTTTTACTTACCACAATGGCCCCGATCGGAATCTCATCTTCAGCTAAAGCTTTTTTCGCTTCTTCCAAAGCAAGCTTCATATAATGGATGTCTTCCTCCTCAGGGTCGGTATTTTCGAAATTGTAAAAACTCATAAGGCAAATATAGGGTTTTAAGCAGCCAGAATCTGGAATTTCTGATAGGTAGGGCACAGGCGAATTTCGGAAATCTAAAGATAATTTTTTGAAGCGCGTTTTCAGTGCTTATCGGTTATTGCAATCCTGCTTTGCGCTTCAAGTCCGCACTCGTTCCTCGCTTGCGGGCTTTCCGCTTCAATCAGGGCTATTTTACAAAGGTTTGTGCGAAGACTTCCGAAGTTTTCAAAGGCCTAAACGCTAACCAACTTCGGAAGTCGGGCCTAAAGCTCCTAAACCAGCTTACTACCATTCGGTACCTTACTTTGCACTGCAGCCAATACGATATCGCCGTTTTCATCAGCAAAACCGGTAACTAAAAATTCGGACATAAACTTACCAATCTGCTTTTTAGGGAAGTTGATTACTCCTACAATCTGTTTACCAGGCAGTTCTTCTAATGTATAATGTTTGGTAATCTGTGCGCTGCTCATTTTTATGCCGAATTCTCCAAAATCTACTTTTACTTTATAGGCTGGTCTGCGGGCTTCAGGAAATTCAAAGGCTTCTAAAATAGTGCCCACCCTTAATTCTACTTTTTCAAAATCATCCCAGGTAATCTGTTCCATAACTTAATTTAACGTATGTCCCAAAAATATAAATTATTCACCATTCGAATGGTTAAAACAAGTAATTGTGGTAATAGATAGCTTTCATTTTAACTCGATCTTATAAAAAATTTGCGTTTTATATTTTTACATCTATCTTTATGCAACCGTTTGCATAACCGAATATAAAATAATTTTGAATCATGTATTTATTAGGAATTGATTTAGGTACTTCATCCATAAAAGTTGCAGTTGTTGATGTTGCCACTCAAAAAAAAGTAGCCACTGCTCAATACCCAGAAGAGGAAACCGCAATCAAATCACTGCAACCGGGTTGGGCAGAGCAATCGCCAAACGAGTGGTGGCAAAATGTTCAGCAGGCCATACTTAAATTAAATTCGGCAGGCTTATTTGATCCGAAAGAAATTAAAGCCATTGGTATAGCCTACCAGATGCATGGTTTGGTGGTGGTCGATCAAAATCAGGAGGTTTTGCGCGATAGCATTATCTGGTGCGATAGCAGGGCTGTAGCACTCGGCAATAATGCTTTTGATTCCATCGGTCACGATAAATCGTTAAAACACCTGTTAAATTCACCGGGTAATTTTACCGCTTCAAAACTGGCCTGGGTAAAAACAAACGAGCCTGATACCTATAAAAAAATTGATAAAATGATGCTGCCCGGCGATTTCATTGCCATGAAGTTAACCGGCGAAATTACCACCAGCATCTCTGCCCTTTCGGAAGGTATTTTATGGGATTTCGAAAACCACGAAATTTCTAAAGATGTATTAAACAATTATCGCATTAATGAGCAGCTTATACCAACAGTAAAACCATTGTTCTCGGCGCATGGTCATTTAAAAACAGATATCGCGGCTTCTCTAGGCTTAACTGCAGGCATTCCTGTTGCTTACAAATCCGGCGATCAGCCCAATAATGCACTCTCTTTAAATGTATTAAAACCGGGCGAAGTGGCTGCAACTGCCGGTACCTCCGGAGTAATTTATGGCGTAAGCAGCGATCTTACCTGCGATAAACAATCACGGGTAAATACCTTTGCACATGTAACCTATACAGCAAAAAAAAAACATACCGGCGTGCTCCTTTGTATTAACGGCACGGGGAGTATGTACCGCTGGGCCAAACATACTTTTGCACCTCAATCTACTTACGCCCAATTGAACGGCCTGGTGGCTGAAGCACCAATAGGCAGTAACGGATTAAAAGTACTTCCATTTGGTAACGGTGCCGAAAGGATGCTGAACAACAAATATACAGGCGCGCAGTTATTGGGCATCGATTTAAATACCCACAGCCAGGCTGATATTTTTAGGGCCGTGCAGGAAGGTATTGCCTTTGCTTTTCGTTACGGTTTGGATATTATGCGCGAGAACGGTATGGAACCTAAGGTAATCCGCGCCGGACTGGCAAATTTGTTTTTAAGCGAGGTTTTCGCCCAAACTTTTGTGGATGTTACCGGAATCCCGGTCGAGTTATACGAAAACGACGGAAGTGTTGGTGCCGCTTTGGGTGCAGGCATTGGCGCTGGTATTTTTAGCAGTGCCGAAGAGGCTTTTAATAATCATGGAGTGATTAAAACGTTAAACCCCAAAAATTCAGCAGTATATGAGCCGGTTTATCAGGATTGGAAAGTAATATTAGAAAAAGAATTAGCAAAATAAACGGGTTCATGGCTCATGTTTTAATGGTTCATAGATAAGTTTATTATAAGCTATCAGCTAACAAACCATGATCCATTAAACTATCGGCCATGAACTATCAACCAATAAACCATCAACGAAAAGATCAACCAAAAACAAAACACATGACAAAAGTAGTAACAGGAGCAAAAGAATTTTTTAAAGGCATCGAACAAATTCAGTTTGAAGGCTTAACCAGTGATAATCCTTTAGCCTTTAGGTGGTACGATGCCAATAAAGTGGTAGCAGGTAAAACCATGAGCGAGCATTTTAAATTTGCCTGTGCGTATTGGCACTCGTTTAACGGCAATGGCTCCGATCCCTTTGGTGGTGCCACGCATGTTTTTCCCTGGGATGAAAAGAAAGACGCCATAGAAAGGGCTAAAGATAAAATGGATGCCGCTTTCGAGTTTATTACCAAAATGCAGATCCCTTATTACTGTTTCCATGATATAGATGTGGTAGATTATACCGATGATGTGGCCGAAAACGAACGCAGGCTGCAAACCTTAGTAGAGTACGCTAAACAAAAACAGGCCGATAGTGGTGTAAAATTACTTTGGGGAACAGCTAATTTGTTCAGCCATAAACGTTACATGAATGGTGCCTCTACCAACCCCGATTTCCATGTACTGGCTCACGGTGCCGCACAGGTTAAAGCCGCTTTAGATGCAACAATTGCCCTGGGTGGCGAAAATTATGTTTTCTGGGGCGGACGTGAAGGTTACATGAGCCTTTTAAACACCAATATGAAACGCGAGCAGGAGCATTTGGCTAAATTTTTACATGCTGCTAAAGATTATGCGCGCAAACAGGGCTTTAAAGGCACTTTCTTCATCGAACCGAAACCATGCGAGCCATCAAAACACCAGTACGATTATGATGCAGCAACCGTTAAGGGCTTTTTGCAGCAATACGATCTGCTGGCCGATTTCAAATTAAATCTGGAGGTTAATCACGCTACGCTGGCCGGTCATACTTTTCAGCATGAACTACAAGTGGCGGTTGATAATGGCTTATTAGGATCTATCGATGCCAACCGTGGCGATTACCAGAATGGCTGGGATACCGATCAGTTTCCGAACGATATTAACGAATTAACTGAAACCATGCTGATCATTTTAGAAGGTGGCGGACTACAAGGTGGTGGTGTAAACTTTGATGCAAAAATCCGCCGTAATTCTACCGACCCTAAAGATTTATTTTATGCGCATGTAGGTGGAATGGACATATTCGCCAGAGCCTTGATTACGGCAGATGCCATTCTTCAAAAATCAGATTACAAAAAAATCAGATCCGACCGTTACGCTTCTTTTGATATTGGTAAAGGAGCCGAATTTGAACAGGGTAAACTAAGTTTAGAAGATTTGAGAAATTACGCTGCAGAAAACGGCGAACCCGAAGTACGCAGCGGAAAACAGGAATACCTGGAAAACCTGATTAACCGGTATATTTAAAAGATTTGTCAGTCTGAGCGTAGTCGAAGACCTATACCCGTGGTCTGTGTCCTCACAGACCATTTGCATTTTATGACCTTTTTCAAAGCTCCGCAAAATAATAAACGTCACATTAACATTTTTTAATTTAAAAAAAGCGGATATTATTTCCTGATTTTATTACATTTAACTTTCTAAACCAAATAACCACTATTACTTTAATGAAACAAAATTTATTGGACACGAAGGATTACATTGTATTTGCAATCTACTTCGTCATTGTGGCTGCTTACGGTCTGTACATCTACAATAAGAAAAAATCCGCATCCACAGGCTCAAAAGATTATTTTCTGGCAGAAGGTTCACTTACCTGGTGGGCAATTGGCGCATCTTTAATTGCATCAAATATTTCGGCCGAGCAATTTATCGGCATGAGCGGATCGGGCTTTAAGATGGGACTGGCAATTGCAACTTACGAGTGGATGGCTGCCCTTACGCTGGTAATTGTTGCTGTTTTCTTTATTCCGGTGTACCTGAAAAATAAGATTGCTACAATGCCCCAGTTTTTGCACCAGCGTTACAATGGAACCGTAGCCATGATTATGGCGGTGTTCTGGTTATTGCTGTACGTAGTGGTAAACTTAACTTCAATCCTTTATTTAGGCGCATTGGCGGTAAGCAGTATTTCTGGTTTTGATCTCAGTTTCTGTATGTATGCCATTGCTGCTTTTGCCATCGTGATTACGCTGGGTGGAATGAAAGTAATCGGTTATACAGATGTAATACAGGTGTTTTTCCTGATTTTAGGTGGATTAGCTACAACTTATCTGGCTTTAAACCTGGTTTCTACCCACTATGGTACCTCAGGTATTTTTGAAGGTTATAGTTTAATGACTTCAAAAGCATCAGAACATTTCCATATGATTTTGAAACCTGATAATGAAAACTATATCGATTTGCCGGGTTTAAGCGTACTTGTAGGTGGTATGTGGATAGTAAACCTGAACTATTGGGGCTGTAACCAGTACATCACCCAGCGCGCTTTAGGTGCCGATTTAAAAACCGCCCGCGGAGGTATTTTATTCGCTGCATTTTTAAAGTTATTAATGCCGATTATTGTGGTTTTACCCGGTATTGCGGCTTATGTATTGTATAAAGACGGTGCTTTCCAAACTGAAATGTTACAGGGCGGATCTGTTAATCCAGACCGTGCCTACCCTGTATTGTTAAATTTATTGCCTGCAGGTTTAAAGGGTTTATCTTTCGCTGCTTTAACCGCTGCGGTTGTGGCTTCTTTAGCGGGTAAGGCAAACAGTATTGCCACCATTTTTACTTTAGATATTTATAAAAAAGTATTAAAAACTGATGCTTCTGAAAAGAACCTCGTTTTTATAGGTAAAATTGCTGTGGTAGTAGCCATGGTGCTGGGTGTTTTAATTGCGCCTCACTTAGGTATCGATAAAAAAGGAGGCTTCCAATACATACAGGAGTACACAGGCTTTGTATCGCCTGGTATCTTTGCCATGTTCATCCTGGGTTTCTTCTGGAAAAGAGCTACATCAAATGCAGCACTTTTTGCTACCATTGGTGGTTTCGGATTATCCTTGCTGTTAAAATTCCTTCCGGGCTGGACTGATCTTTCCTGGTTATCTGGAATGGGCTTTTCGGTTAAAAACAGTGCGGGCATTTACGAAATCCCTTTCTTAGACAGGATGGGTTTTGTATTCGTATTCTGTATCATCGGTATGGTGATTATCAGTTTATTCGAGAATAAAAATGGTGTTAACCCTAAAGGCCTGGAAATCGATTCGAAAATGTTTAAAACCACCACCAGTTTTGCGGTTGGTGCATTAATTATTATAGGATTATTGGTAGCCCTTTACGGTATTTACTGGTAAAATTCCTTTTTAAATATTTTAAAGCTTTCTGGGGATACCGGAAAGCTTTTTTTGTTTAGCAGAAACCGATAATATAGTATTGTTTTTTGGAAAGCAGATGTAGTATCGTTTAGGTGAGGTTTAGTCCTGCTCTCCGTTCCTTCCGGTGAAAAACCGGAACCACTCCGATCAGGTTTAGGTGGCAAATAAGGTGCTGCTATTTGTAGTTGCAAGGTGTAGAGAAGTTTTGGCAATAGACCTCGGTTCCTTAGCCCTGATTGAAGTCCAAAGCCCACAGCGCAGCGAGGACTTGAAACGTAAAGCAGGACTACCTTATCTAATTAGCAATGCAACTGCGCTGCAAAAAACAATTGGAATTGGATCAGTAAAATTGGTTCGTGAGGACACGAACCAAGGGAATGGAGGGCTTTTTGCGAATTACTGCGCGCAAGGTCCGTCAGGGATTTCTTTGCTGATTTTAATTACTTTAGTAACCACCAGGGTAGAATCGAAATCGGCAGAAACAGTAGCGGTATCGGTTTTTTTGAAATAACCTTCTAACTCTACATATACCGGCTCGTAGGGCTTTTCGAAACCTAAATTGCTATAAGCCAGCTCTAAATTTTTTACGCTGTCGGTAACCCAATAATCGCGGGTATCTTCGCAAAGTGTAAAAGATTTCATTTCTGGTCCAAAGCTATACAAACCTTTAACAATTTTCAGGTTACTTTTTTCTCCCTCGGCTTTATCGTTTCTATTACAAGCTGTAATGGCCACGCCAAGGAGCACAACGAATACAATTGCTTGTTTAACTAACTTCATTTTATATGGATTGATTAATTTGATCTATCTTTTTAACACTTAAATTGGAGGACAAAGCCGATGCCAAAAATGAGAAGATTCCTACGGTAAAGAAAACTAAAATGAAATCTTTCCATTTTAAGCCTATAGGATAAGAACTTACCAGGGTTTTATTTTCTTCACCCATTTTGATCAGGCGGTAAGTGTGCTGAAAATAGTAAAAAATGAGGCCAATAATTAAACCCAATACGCAGCCCGACATGGTAATCATCATGCCCTCAAATAAGAATATACGTTTGATTAATTTTTTACCGGCACCTAAACTGCTCAGAATGGCAACATCCTTCACTTTATCGATTACTAACATGGTTAACGACCCTATGATGTTAAATATAGCAATTATCAGGATAAAAGTGAGAATGATATATACCGCCCATTTTTCGGTATTTAAAATGTGGTACAGTGATTTATTCTGCTCGGCCTGGTTCTTTACCTCGTAATCTTGTCCGGCTTTTTCAATTACCTCTTTTTGAAAGGCATCTACATCCGTACCTGGCTGTAGATTGATCTCAATTGCAGACACATTTTTTTCTTCACCGAGCAATCCGCGGGCAAAATCAAGGGGGACAATAATTCCATTGTCAAAATCCTGCTGTACTTCAAAAACACCACTAACCCGGATGCTTTTTACCACAAAATCATCTGCAGGATTTAAGCTGTTTGGCGCGATATCTTTTTTAGGCGAATAAATTTCCAGTTCGGTAAAAGGATCTACCGTATTTACGGCCAGGTAACTTTGCAGCGCCGAACCAATTACGGCGTTATTGCCGCTTTTGTTATGGAGGATAAAGTGGCCCTCTTTTATAGTGCTGTCTAATTTGGTGTTTTTTAAATAATCGGCACCTACCCCTTTAACCATTCCAACAGCCTGTTTATTATTGTACTTTAACAAGGCGTTTTCTTGCAGTACCTCTGTAAAAGCGGCAACAGCTTTGTTTTTTCTGAGCTGGTTAAAGTAAGGAGTATTCGGATCGAAAGTTTTGCCTTTAGCTGGTGTAATGGCAATTTGCGGGGTAATGGTATCGAACATGTTCAAAACCACCGTTTCTAAACCGTTAAATACCGAAAGGATGATAATTAATGCTGCACTGCCCACCATTACGCCCACCATAGATATGCCCGATATCAGGTTAATGGCATTGGTAGATTTTTTAGCAAAAAGATATCTTTTGGCAATATAAAACGATGTATTCACAGCGGTAAAGATAGGTAAAATGTACTATGTAAGATGGAAGAGGTATGATGGACACTTAATATAGCAGATGTAAAATGAAAGATCAATATTCCATTATCCATTTAACATCTTACATTTACCATCTTCATTATCCATCATACCTTAAAAAAACGGGTTATGTTGTTTTTCGAAACCGATGGTGGTAGCTGGTCCGTGGCCAGGGTACACTTTGGTTTCATCAGGTAATACAAAAAGTTTATCCGAAATGTTTTGAATTAATTGCTGGTGGTTGCCGCCCGGAAGATCAGTACGGCCAATACTGCCATAAAAAAGGACATCGCCTCCCATTAAAATGTGATCGGCTGCGCTGTAAAAGCATAAATGTGCAGGTGAGTGGCCGGGTGCAAAAATTAAGCTTAAAGTGCTGTTGCCAAAAGATATGGTTCCGGTTTCAGGCAAAAAAGTGTCTGGCTGCGGCGAAACCTCGTATCGGGTAAAGCCCATTGAAGGAGCATAACCGGGAATTGCATTTAAAATCGGTAATTCACCTTGATGAAACTGTGGTTTTAAACCGTAAGTATCAAAAACGAACTTATTGCCAAAAACATGGTCCAGGTGGCAGTGCGTGTTTAATAACAATACAGGTTTAAGGTTTTCCTGTTTAATAAATGCCGTCAGTTCATTCTGCTCATAACCTTCGTACATGCCCGGGTCGATAATGACACATTCTTTGGTTTCATCGTAAAGCAGATAGGTATTTTCGCTGTAAGCGTTAAAGGTGAAGGTTTTTACTGTAATCATATATTTTTAGAAAGATCTGGTAGCCATCAGGTGAAGTTAATTTTTCCACTTAAAGGTGGCAATTAAGGTATCGATATCTTTTTTAATAAAGTTAACAACGGGTGCTATCGAATCGTATTGTGGTCGCTCGTTAAAATACAGTGCGCCCCTAAAATAATGTTTGGCACTATCGGTTAAAAAAAACTGTACGGATGATGCGGTATTACCCTCAATAGCGTAATAAATGCCATATACCTTGCGGCTGGGATAATTAATTATTTTTTGATCGATGGCACTTGCCTTTATGGTATGTTTAAAAGCGAGTTTGCGGGCATCTTCCACCATTTCATCGTATTGGCCCTTGCCCGATACATCATAATAGGTTAAGTGCAAAAAGCCGTTAAACTGTTTAAAATGAAGGTTATACCAGTTCTTTCTGGCGTCGCGGCTCTGATCCTGCTCTACTGTTGCGTAAGTTGGATATTCAAAGCTAAAGGGAACGGGCTCGGTAAAATTGGTATATTTTTTTTCAGGGAAAACAATCCTGAAATAAGCTTTAGGTTTAGGACTGTAATCGTGGTTTTGGCAGGCCGTTATAAATAAAAGCAATACAAAGGGTAAAAAAATCAGTTGTTTTAATTTCATAACATTCAATCAAAGATTGCTTACCCCAAATTCGGGACTGGCTGTCGTTCCTCCCTGCAATAACGATCAGTTAAACTATTTATTCCATATTGCCCAGGCTTTTTCGGCCTGTTTATATAACATTTCCAGGCCATTTTTGATCGCTGCGCCCTGTGCTGCCGCTTTGGCCAGAAATGTAGTTTCTAACGGGTTGTAAACCAGATCGTAAGCCAGGTGTTCAGTCCCGAGCTGCGAATAATCAATTTCAGGAAAGGTATCAATATTTGGCGACATTCCCAATGGCGTGGTGTTGATCAATAATTTGTGCGAAGCCAAAATTTCAGGTGTAACCTCTGCATATAAAATAGCACCATCAACCGCTTTGCGTACCACCACCTGGTATTCGATATTCAGTTTTTCTAAAACGTATTTTACCGCTTTGGCTGCTCCCCCATCGCCAAAAACCAATGCTTTGGTATGTTGTGGCCCTAACAAGGGGGTTAGTGATGCTTCAAAACCATAGGCATCGGTATTGTAACCTTTTAAATAATTTTCGCCTTCAAAACTTTTAATAGAAATGCAGTTTACCGCACCAATTTTTTCTGCAGCCTCATCTACTTCGTTTAAGTAGCAAAGCACATTTACCTTATGCGGTATGGTTACGTTTAAGCCACAAAGTGATGGGTTTTCGCTTAAAAGATCGGGCAGCGATTTGATATCTTCAATGGGGAAAAGCTCGTATTGATGACCGGCGATGCCTTCATTTAAAAACTTTTCGGTAAAATATTTTCTAGAGAAAGAATGTGATAAAGGATATCCGATTAAGCCGTATGTTTTCATATTGATGTAAATAAGCAAAACCTTACAGGTTTATTTAAATATGCCCTGCTGTGCAATGTTATTAAGTAAGCCATTGGCGGCACAGGTAAAAATAATTTAACCACAGATAAAGAGGATGCACACAGATATAAAATCCGTGTTTATCTGTGTGCATCTGTGGTTAAAAAATCTTAACTTAATAATATTGCCTCGCAATAACGATTTTAGTTTTTTATTTTACCTGGTTCAGGAAATAATCGAAAGTATCTCCACGTAAGCCCAAACGGATGGTTTCTAACGGAATAACTTCTGCAGGGGCAATATTACCCAGGTTTACATTGCTGCCGATTAATTTGATAAACCAAACCTGTTGTTCTTTTTGAGGGGCCTCCCAAATAATGGTTTCTTCAGGAATTTGGGTTAAAATCTCATCAACCAAACCTTCGCGTACTTCGCCGCTTCCACGGTAAATACCTACGTTACCACCTTCGCGGGCTTCAGCAATAACTTTCCACGAGCCGGCTTCGATTTCGGCCTGCATTAATTTAATCCACTTGTATGGTGCAAATATTTTAGCCGCATCTTTACTGCCTACTTCCGAAATTACCGTTACCTGTTTAGAAAGTTCACGGATAAATTCACATTTTTTATCATGCTCAATTTCGATAGATCCATCAGAAACTTCTGCATATTCCATTCCGTACTGGTCTAAAACGCGCTGATAATCTGCAAACTGGTTGCGGATAATAAAGGCTTCAAATAAGGTTCCTCCGAAATAGGTTGGGATGCCGGCACTTTTATATAAAGCTAATTTTTCTTTAAGGTTTGGTGTTACGTGTGAGGTAGCCCAGCCTAATTTTACGATATCTGTATGTACACCGGCAACTTCAATAAAATCTTCTACCTGGCGTAGGCTCAATCCCTTATCCATAACCATTGTTAAGCCTTTTTGGCGTGGTTTAGCTGGACGTTCGGGAACGTTTAATAATGGATAATTCATATGCGTACAAAAGTGAAAAAAATTTTGAG